>Ga0180301_10000977_pt1 | contig 22471 bp, 23 predicted proteins | sample GuaBasSediGuay16_FD_121797 | JGI IMG/M metagenome (GOLD analysis project Ga0180301, IMG submission 121797) | Subseafloor sediment microbial communities from Guaymas Basin, Gulf of California, Mexico - Guay16, Core 4569-2, 12-15 cm | ecosystem: Environmental > Aquatic > Marine > Hydrothermal...
AGCTGCTATACTTCATAGCATTCGAATGCGTGCTAAGATGTCAAGGAGCACATAAACATCTGAAGTTTCTGAGGTATGCCCAGAACTTGCTGAGAGGCTATATCTGTGCTGGAGGCGGGGAGGAGGTGATCGAGAAGGTTACTTCTCGTAGATATGCCTCGGTATTCTCGTTTCTGATGACTCCTCTCATGGCTGAGGGATATAGGCGGGCTTTACAAAGACTCTTGAAGATGGTCAAGAAGATCAGTCGGGTCAGTGGGTGCTGACTTCATCAGAGTTCAGAGCGGGCTACTTTACACATCACTCCAGAGTATACTAGTATGTGCCCCTAGAAATAATCTACTTCGGTGAATGTTGTGATAGAGTGCGATCCAGAGCTAGTTGAACATGCTCGGCGACTGGTTATGGAGTCTGTGAAAAGCTATCTTAGAGCGAACTGTAGCCGCATACTAAGTCTGTCTAAGCTAGCTCTACAAAAGAGTGTGAAAATAGAGTTCCACGGACTCTTTAGACATTATAGTGGCGACGAGAAACTACCGCGGTTTATGGATGCTCTCGCTGTTCTGCTAAGGTGCATGGGCAGTGATAATCTCGAGATAATTCAGGGTTCGAGGCTCGTGATTAGAGACGAAGAAGGTTATTTAGTAGTTCTTGTAGAATCGCTTGAAAACTTTTGCAGAGAGATAATGGTGTAACAGTATCGACATCACTCCACATGCACCGTTATCCTCTCAGTTCGCTGCCACCGCATCTGCACGTTCCTCGCTACTTAAGGTGTTGTTGAGCGAGTTAGACCTATTTATGAGCTCCTTCACCTTTTGGTGCAGCTTTACTATGAGCTTCTTTCTGTCCTCCATGAGCACAACATCGCTGTAACCCCAGGCAACTATTCCGTGAGCGAAGGGGCTGGGGACCCCAGGGCTTCTGAATACCTCTAACAGTATATCGCCCTTTTCAATCTTTTTAAGAACCTCTATCGCGTGCTCAAGATCCATGTGATCCTCTAGAACTTCTCTGAAAGTCTCCTCGAGAACAGGGAAGTCATCTAGCTCCTCCACAACCTTCAGCAGCCTTTCCGAGTTTATCTGTCTTCTGGCAAGATTTACATCGATACCCCGATACCTCCTAAGCATCATGAAGGCCCTTTCAGCGCAGTGCCTAAATCTCTTTTTCAACAGCTCTGTATGTCTCAGAGCCTTCCTCACAAGCTCCCTAACATTTGAACTCCTTACTTGCGAAACCAGCGATAAAATATCTCTAGCTGTGAACGTTGTAAGGGGTAGTGTAAGCATAAAGCCGTTGTCGGTTACCGTTATCCTGACATTGGTACTGAGCTCCTTGGCGAATACGTAGGCGTAGGCTCTGGCAAGAACATCGTTTACTCTACGACCAAACAAACCATGGAATATCACATTCGTAGTTCTGTTCTCAACATCATCCCATATCTCGATGAGTATGAGCTTGTCTCCCGGAACAAGGCCCCCCGTAAACAGCATCTGTTCCTCTATGTAATCACAGATGTACTTAGCGGCATGTTCTTCTAGAGAGTACTCTTTCATGAGGTACCTCACTGCGTAGTCCTTGCCAAAGCGTTGTATCAGCTCAGCTACTCTCCGTCTAAAAGCACCGACTTCTATGGCCGAGTCATATGCTAGGGGGAGCATCTCCGAGAACCATGTAGGGACCGTGGGTCTAGCACCTTCAGCACTTTCAACCTCCACTTGCAGAGGAGTTATCTTAATTACGCGGTAGGTACGTCCTCCAAGAACGAAAATATCGCCGGGAGAGAGTATCTCTACAAATGCTTCCTCAAGATCGCCTATGTACTTTGCACGGCCACCCCCGCGAAGAATCACCATTATCTTCGCTTCGTCGGGTATAGTACCTACATTTAGCTGGTATATCATCCTCGCACTCCGCTTCTTAGTTAAAACACCTTTCTCTTCATCAAACCTAATCTTTGAATAGACGTTGTACATTTCAAGGTCTCCATAGCTTCCCGAGAGGAACTTGATCACCTGAAGGAGCTCACCCCGCGTGAGGTCGTGGTAGGAGTAGCTTCTTCTAACAATTCTCAATACTTCGTCTACTGTTCGGGGTTTTTCCAGCACCATACCCACGATATGTTGGGCGAGGACATCCAGGGATTTCTTGGGGATTTTAACACGGTCTATCTTTCTCTCCATAGCAAGCTTTGCTAGGACCGTGCACTCGACAAGGTCGTCTCTATCGACTACTATGATCCTGCCTTTGCTCACATGGTTTATGTGGTGCCCCGATCTTCCAACCCTCTGAAGGAGCCTAGTAACGCTCTTTGGGCTGCTAAGGAGTACCACGAGGTCTACATATCCTATGTCTATCCCTAGCTCGAGGCTTGTAGAGGTTACAACAACTTTAAGCTCTCCACGTTTCAGTTTCTCTTCGACACTCAACCGGACATCGCGGCTTAGACTGCTATGATGCGCCTCGATGCTATCGACGTCGATGACCCCATTGTCTTTAAAGATCTTCTTCAGCTTGTATACTACTCTCTCGGTAGCGCTTCTAGTATTTGTGAAGACTATGGTTGTACGGTGCTTTGCTATGAGTTCTTGCAGTATCTTGTATATAGCGTCGTTCAGTATGTTTGCAGGTGTATAGACAAGGTCGAATCTTGGACATAACACCCTTATATCTAGGGGTTTGCTGAACCTTGCATCTACAATGACACAGCTTCGCGGCTCGCCGTTATCCCTATACCCAACAAGGAACTTCGCAACCTCTTCAAGCGGTGCTATGGTTGCGCTGAGCCCTATCCTCTGTAGCGGTCGCTTTGCTAAGTCCTCTAACCTCTCTATGGAAAGAGAAAGATGTGTACCTCTCTTGTTACTTGCAAGTTCGTGTATCTCGTCGACTATCACCCAGCGAACTTCCTTTAGTAGCTCTCGGAATCGTGGTGCTACTAGTGCTATAGCGAAGCTCTCTGGTGTAGTTATCAGTATGTGTGGAGGATTCTTTAACATCTTCTGTTTTTCGTAAGGCGTAGTATCGCTTGTTCGTACAGCTACTCTTACACGTAGTTCCCTCCCAACCTCATCCTTAACGATATCAGAAATACCTTGAAGAGGTACCAGCAGATTCCTCTGCATATCGTTGTTAAGTGCGCGAAGAGGTGAGACGTAAACAACATACACACTATCCTCAAGTTCATCATTTAGATCGAGCTTCACCAACTCATCTATGATTGCTAAGAACGCCGCTAGCGTCTTTCCGGTTCCCGTAGGGCTGGAAATGAGCACGTTGTGCCCTGATTTGATGTAGGGTATCGCCATACGCTGTGGAGGCGTGAAGGTTCCGTAGCGTTCACGGAACCACCTAGCTACGTAGGGGGTGAGTAGCTTGTAGATATCCTCATCATCTCTATCGTCAGTAGCGTACATAAACATCTCCGTACCCCCTAGGGGCGCCCTGCTGATAAGATACTGAAGTTCTACAACGTAGAAAAGCTTAATGCCTTAGCGCCATAAATTGCTACGCGTTGCTAATGACTTCTAAAGCCCGGCCTTCGATAATGCTGCTCGAACTTCCCGTGGAAGCTGGATATAATTTATCTCCTCCGCATCATCTACTTTATACTCCCACTCCTTCGTACTCCCTTCCTCACCTACTACGTAAACATGTTTAAGCACTTGTATTGGCACCACAAAGAGCGTTCCGTCAGGTGCACGGTGCAGCTCAACTACATAGCTTCTGCTCCCTTTTCTCACGAGGTACTTGTGCTCGATCCTTGTCCTTATCACACTCTACACCTTTCAACAACATGGGTGAGGCTGGTTAAAATTTTAGCTCTTCTTGTCCTTAAGCTGCAGGATCTTTTTGGGAAGCGTAAAAAAGACCTTGGCTACGTCTATGATGTATCCTAATTTTGGAACTGCCTTAGGTATCCCGACCTCGAGCGCGACAGTGTTCCTCAGCACATCTAGCTCCAGTTTATTCTTGACAGAACCTTTGGCAAGTTCCTCACCGATTCTGTACGCTATGTAGAACTTCGCGAAACGCCTGATAGTATCTTCAAGCTCGGGAAATGCCTTGTAAGCATTGCGAAGTGCTTTCTCAAAATCTCTTCGATCTAGGAATCCATAGTAGTGCAGTGTGAAGGCGAAGCGCAGTATCCGTGCCATGATAGGCCCGTCTAGTTGCGAAAGGATTCTAGTAACCTTGTCCCGCACCTCATGCGGATCCTCGTACTTTATCAAAACCTCCACAGCTTTCTCATACTTGGACTCGACAGTGAATATTCTTTCGAAGACCTCCAACGGCAGGTCTTTGTCTAGACCTAACCCCCACTTACCTATGATGTACAGCGACATCAGGTCCTTCTCGTACAAGTCGGCAGGTTTACTTGCACCTCTAAGAGGTTCTACACCATTCTCTTCGTATAGCTTTTTGAGGAGCTCTATTACCTCTTCACGTGTTTTGACTTTACCCTGTGCAATCATGCTCCACGCATCTACTAACACTCTAATTCTCTTCCTTTTGAAATCCATGGTCTGTCGCCTTGAAGATTATTACCTATGCATGGTTGTGGCTGGAGTTTCGTCCGTACTATTTGCTAACCCAGGTTCTCTGAAAAAGGTTTGAACTTTTCTACATATAGAGAGGTGGAGCGATCAAGGTTTATTACGTGCCCGTATCTGACGCTGTGCTCTACAATCATGATGCCCCTGATCAAGGTTCCCGGCCCTAGATTAGTCAAACTTAATCTATTGGTATACGCGAAGTACCGTACCCCATAAATATCGCGAAGCCTGTATATAGCGGGTGTTGTGTAGGGAGACAGACTTTCCTCAACTTCTACTCTAAGCAACTTCCGGTTCCACGTGTATTTCTTGTCGCACACGGCCTCGCTCATTCTGCAATCGACAATTCTTATCGACACTGGCACACCTGCGTAAACACCAAAGAGAGGGTTCGATGCTAAGTTGAGAACCCTGAAATTATGAGGTAGCCCGTCAGCTTTCGGCACCTCCTCTTTGAGGAACGTGTTCTCCAAGGGTTTCAGAATCTTGGTAAGCAGTTCTGCTATGTGTTGCGGATCAACGTCTCTACATTCATCAGCGTATATGACTATATCCACATCGTTACCAACCCCTTTTAGAAGTAAACTGCCTGTGATACCCACAGAGCTGTATTCAAGTACACTCCTCAAGTTCTCTAGAAGCTCAAGTGCACGTGATCCTATCCAGGTGCTAGGGGCTCTCCATTTGAGAGGATCAAGCACTTTCATGATCTCATGTCTCCACACAATGGTTATCGGAAATGGTGTAAAAGGCGGTATTATTGTTCTGCCTTCCACCAGCGGCACATCGGCAGGATTTCTTATGCGGGGACGTACGGGTATTGCTGAGTACCATGTATGACTGTGGCAACATCCTTTGATCAGCCAAGTACTTCCATCCTTAAGCATGACATAGTAGCTGTCGCGAAGTACAGCATCACTGCTTCTCGTGCACACTTTTAATCGCCTAGGGGTTACCTTATTCAAGGCTTAGTTGTTGGGTAGGTATATTAGTTTCCTTATACAACACCCAGACGATAAGGAAGGTGATCAGGCTGGGTAGATGAGTCTTGAAGATGCCTGAGATAGTGATAAGTGTTGATCGTACGATGATGTCGAATCACCACGGAAAGGAGTTCTTAGGATTCCTAGCCACTGGACCCTCGGTGCTACTTCCTGAATGGCTCTGGCTGAAGATATGCTGTCCCAAGCCCAAGGTTATAGACAATCTGGGCAGACCTCTCGAAGCCCCTTACGGTCTTAGGAAGATCGAGGCGAAGTTAATCGATGCAGGCTTCAATGCAGCAGTTATAGATCCGGACTACTTGCACAAACATGTTAAGACTGCGAAGCTCTTGCTCATAGGGCACCACGACTTCTTCGCCTTTGGACCCCCGAGCTCCGAATGGTGGCTGATTACAGGAATGGAACCTGTAAATAGAAAGAGCTTCATAAAGTTCATGGAGAGCCACCCTGTTAACGAGATGCGGAGACGAGGAGTGAAGATCGTGGTAGGAGGGCCTGCAGCATGGCAATGGTGGTGGGAGCCTGAGCTTTGGGAGCGATGGAAAATAGTTACTGTTATAGACGGTGAAGCAGAGAAAGTTGTTGTTGATGTGGTAGACAAGCTACTAAGAGGAGAACCGGTGCCCAGCTATGTATATATAGGCCCTCACGAAGTCCCGTCGATAGACGAGATCCCGATAATCAAGGCGCCGAGCGTTAATGGTCTTGTCGAAATTATGCGGGGCTGTCCCAGAGGTTGCAGATTCTGTAGCGTGACGTTGAGACCTCTTCGTTTTATCCCTGTGGAGAAGATAGTTGAAGAGGTTAAGGTTAATAAGAAGTTTGGGATCGATCACGTGATACTTCATAGCGAGGACGTTCTTCTCTATGGGGCGGAAGGTGTCATTCCGCGAGAAGAACCTCTACTGAAGCTTCACAAGGCCGTACTACCGCTAGTCAACGACCTTGCATGGGCGCACGCCTCCCTTGCAGCAATAGTAGTTGCCCAGCGAAGAGGCAGGTTAGTAACGAAGCTCACGGATCTCATATACAGTTCTACAGGACAAGATTACCTAGGTGTTGAAGTCGGTATAGAGACGGGCTCTCCGCGCCTAGCAAAGATAATTATGCCTGCTAAGGCAGCGCCGTTTACTGCGGATGAATGGCCCGACGTAGTTGAAGAAGCGTTCGCGATAATGCACGAGCATAACATTATTCCCGCAGCAACGTTTATCCTAGGTTTTCCGGAAGAGAGGCCCGATGATGTTGTGAAGACTATCGAGCTCCTCGAGAGGTTAAGACCCTACCGGAGTATCATAGTCCCTATGCTATTCGTACCTATGGGGGTTCTCAAGGGTAGTAGAGCGGGGGTAGCGCGGATGAAACTTCTCAGAGAACACGCCGAAGCTATGAGGGTAGCGTTCTGGCACACGGTTAAGTGGGCCCACGATATAATGAGCAGATTCTACCTACGAGGAACAAAGCATGTTCTTACGAGAACCTTGCTGAGCCTCTTCGTGAGGCTGGCTATGAAGAAAATGAGGGAGATTGAGAGAAAGATACTCCCGCAGTTTGAAGAACGCGAACTATCTCTTGTAGCTTCGAAGACTGTGTAGGTTAAACTTGTTAAATGAAAAGGTGTCTAGGCGACACTGCAGGTGATAGAGGTGGAGACATTTGTTAAAGGACTGTACACTGTGATCACAAGTCTTGACCCTTGTCCTTAGTTCATAACGAGCTTCCTGATACCTTCGAGAAACGATGTTATAGTTGTAGACCCAGGTCCGTTAACAAAAGTGAAACACCTTATTGGGGTACTAGAAGAACTCATGGGAAATCCCAGGAATGTATATGTACTGCTTAACGCATATCCATATCGACCGCGCAGCCGCAACGTGTAAACTCGTTGAAAAGTACGGGGCCTTAGTATATGTCCATCCTCGAGGAGTTAAACATCTCATAAACCCCGAGAAGCTGTGGAGAGCAAGTCTTGAGGTGTTGAAGGAGGAGGCCATCGCTATAGGCAAGCCTGAGCCTATACCTCATGATAAGGTTGTGGGGATCAAAGATGGTGAATGCATTAAGCTAGATAACGAGGTCATGTGCTTCATTTATACACCCGGTCACGCACCTCACCACCAAGTTATTCTGTGGAAGAAGCGGGAGGTGGTGTTTACGGGTGATGCTGCGGGAGGTTACGTAGCTTCGATAGATGCTGTACTTCCTGTCTCGCCGCCTCCTGTTAAAATACATAGTTACCTTGATAGCTTGGTGAAGATCTTAGGTTTAGAACCTAGGATTATAGCTTTCGCCCATTCAGGAGTTGCCGAGGAGGCTACGAAGCTTGTACGTAGACACGGAGCACAGATGGTTAAGTGGCTGGAAGTTTCTTCGCACATATGCAGAGCGTAATGAGTGTAGACTTGAGACTGTGCTAGAAGCCGTTCCGGATGCCAGACGCGTGTATCAAGCAGAGGTTTGCGAAAATACAAGATTTCTATAAGGAGAAGCTTCGAGGCATTCAAAACGGCTTTGGCAGAGGAGAGAGGGTTGAGCCTAGATGCTTATACTACTCTCTTTACTCTAGGAGATCGTAACTAGGGACAGAGGTGTTTAGGAAAATTTCGAAGGGTATCGACATGAGAAGATTTAAAGCAAGGCTCATGCTGATGCTCGCACTTCTAAAAGAACTGAAGATTAGAACTGACAACAATATCGATATGGTTAGACATAGCCGCGAAAGATTGCTTATACGGGTCAAGGTCATCGAGGAGAGATTGGGAAGAAAATATGCGGCACGCTTCCTTAGGGAGGCCAAGAGCTACGAAGCACTCGAGATACACCTCAGCTACGTCTCGGCACTTCTAGAAAGACTTATACTTAGACTAGAAACTTTGACTATCACCAATTCATTGGTTGAAGCTGCGATCCTTGCATCTAAGCTCATTCAAGAGTTGAAGAAGAGTGTCGTCTACGGACTGCCTCAGTTCAGTGTGATCGTGGATGAGCTCGAGAAGATCTCACGTGATCTTGTGGAAGCTTCAAAGAATTCCGGCTATACTCCTCGTAGCGATGTGGTATCTGAGGAAGCACGTAGGATATTAGAGGAGGCTAAGGTTGTAGCGTCTAGCCGGGAACATCGCTGATGCCTTTTACGTAGAGGTAGAGTGTAGCTATTCTTGTTGGAAGACTGACCTTAACTACCTGTATTGGCCGCCAGCCCGGGATTTCGAAATCTAAGGTCACAACTCTCGTACCTTCTCTAAGCTCTCTCTCCAGTTTAGGTTTAAGAGCTCGGTTTACTGAGGTTAATAAATACATATAGACTACAGTAGCATCCGAAAGATCTACATTGAAGAAGTCCTCATTTACGAACTCTATAAGATCCTCAATGCCCTCCGACTTGGCATTCTCGCGGGCTTTTTCCAACAGAGACGTATTTAACTCGACACATACACCCCTTGAAGCACCCTCTTTAATAGCTCTTATTACAACTCTTCCATCTCCACAGCCCAAGTCGTAGAACACATCTCCGCGCCGCACCTTGGCAAGGTTCATGATGTAGTCAAGAAGTTCTTCTCTTGTGGGAACCCATGGAACTCTTATACCCTCGTAGTACGCCATGATCCCACCATGCACTCCTCTATCTGCTGATACTGGTAGAGATTATAACGTGTTTCGGTAGAGGGATTTTATTCTTCCTTGGTGGGGAGCTCGACGGATAATACCGACGAAACTAAGGATTCTAGTCTTTCTAGCCGACGAAGTGTTGAATCTAGAATCTCCGATAGTACATGGATCTTGCCCTCGATATAGGCAAGTCTATCCTCAAGTTCTTCAGAGGCGCTGCGCCCGTTCGCCGCCGTCACTACGAGGTTATCTCCTTCTCTGATTTTCCTCAGTCCGTCCCTTATCAACACCTTAATTAAATCGGTTACCTGTATTCCCATGCCCTCCGCTATCTCCTTCAATTCTTTGTAGATAGCTTCAGGAAGCGATAAGTGCACTGTTGGCAAGTAGATGCACCTTGCTGCTATCGCTTTCTCAAGAAGATTCTATGCAAAACTCTCTATATATGCACGCGCTATATGGATTCCGACCACAAGAGTTCTCTGGTAATACTCTGGAGCACACTCACACAAGAAGCTTACTACGAAGTAGATCTGGATGAGCTAGTATGAGGGTCGTAAGCTTCAAGCTGGAAGAAGAACTGCTCGAACTACTAGATCTATACGCTAGACAGCGCGGTAAAAGCCGGTCTGAGGTGATAAGGGAAGCAATAGTGAACCTGCTACAGAGCGAAGTGGGGACGATCAAGCTTTCACAGAGGCCGGATTTAAGGGTTAAAAAGCTGAGAGTTTTATGACCTCTACAAGGATTTTCATGGAGGTGTGAGTATCAGTATTTTCTTTGAGGGTATGCTCTCCTTCTTCAATTCTACGTAGTTCGTAGTCAGCCTCTCTACACTCCAAGGATCTCTTACGAGGCCGAGGAAGTTGTCCACGCGCTTCAATGGAAGGTTAAGTCCCTCAACCCAGTAGTGCATAGGTATCACTACCTGCGGATCTAAGAGCTCTATGACCTGCCAAGACTCGTGGGGTCCTACAGTATAGACACCCCCCACTGGTACAAGCAGTACATCGACAGGTCTCAACGCTCTCACATGCTCATCCTCGAGCACATGGCCTAGATCTCCTAAATGCGCAACACTTATACCCTCCGCCTCGACCCTGTACATCACAACTTCACCGCGTCTTCTTCCCTTGACGGTGTCGTGGTACGCCTTCACACCGCGTATCTTTACATTATTGACTTGATGCTCACCCTCAGCCATTCTGAGGATCTTCGCACTTCCCTTAGCAACAAGCTGGTACGCATTATGATCAAAGTGTTCGTGCGTTATTAGAACTACATCAGCTTCAACTCTAGGAGGTTTTATCCCTAAGCTGTGCCCATCGTGCGGATCGAGAACTATGGTAAAGTTACCCGTTTTGATCTCGAAGCACGCGTGCCCGTGCCAGCGGATTAACATGGTTAGCACCTCCTCGCTGATACACATTGTTTTGATGAATAATATATATACAGTCTAAAAAGAAATGTCTCTAGCTGGACTTGAGATTATTCGCAGTAGTGTAACGGGTGGTGAGTATGAGTAACGAGAGGAAGAGTCCCAAAATACCTGTACAGCTGAAAACCAAGCCTATGGCATACGATAATGAGGCTAAGATAAGACAAGCTCTGATGCTGTTGATGAGAATAATAAATGATTCATCTATACCGCGTAACATAAGAAGGGCGGCTACACAGGCTGTGCGGGCTCTTTCCGATAAATCGTTATCACCCGCTGTAAGAGCCGCTAATGCTGTAGGTATTCTAGACGAAGTTAGCCAAGATCCAAACATGCCTATACATGCAAGGACGACTCTATGGACCATAATAACGCTGCTTGAAACCGTCAAGGACTAAGCTTCGTGTGCTCAGTGCTGCACAATCCGTAAACGAACTTTTTAATCCAAGATATCTGGATTCCATGGGTGGTTGTGTGTTTAAGTACCGAGTTCGCGGTATATATGCAACAGCGCTAGCTAAGCTCATTCTAGATAGCGAAGCCGAGCTTGTTGACCTATCCAAGCAGCTAGCCGATAGGCTAGGCATGGATAGAAGAAGTGATGTCGCCCCCGACGCAACTATTAAGGTTAGCAGAGACCCCAATAGAATCATAGTCGTGGGATTCAGAGACGCTGTTATGCACTTCGTGAACAAGATCCTTGGAGAAATCCCTGGATTAGCGAAGAAGGTGTACGAAGTAGGGCCGTACTCTGTACTCAAGGTTAAGGTCATTCGAAGAGATGATATCACGTGCTACGCTGAGACACCGCTGGGCAAGGCTATTCTTCAGGACGCTAGGTGTTACGAAGGTGAGGAGCTTGTAGCACACGTGGTGAAGCTACCTCTAGAGAATCAAGGTCCTGTAGTTATAAAGCGTGGCGCTGCTGTTGTAGGGAGATACGTAACTGTTAGTACAAGTAGCGATAAACCAGTGGTTCTTTTCAGCGAGTTCATAAAGGATATGGATAGAAGAGCTGAGCTCTTCACATTATCCCAGCAGGTTCTGCGCGAGGGCATTAATGTTAAGTGGAGGAGTGCTGCCAAGGAGGCGAACATAGAAGTTCTCACAAGCGAGCTTCAAGAAGTGATTAAGAAGCTTAGGGAGGTAGGGTCAAAAGCACGCGAAGTACCTGTCCCCGGTGTTGTTCAAATAGGCGAATCTATTGCTATGATAGAGATGAGCTCGGTGGCGAAACGAGCTTTAGATGATGTCAGGCGCAAGGTTGTGCCTACGACCCCCCTACACCACGAGCTCAAGGCATGCATCGATATGCCGAACGAACTAGTGGAATTCGCAGATATGGTCTCAAGTTATGTGGATCCTGGAGCACTCGAGCTAGCCTTCTTGAAATATCTATACGAAAAGATGAAGGATATCAGCAAGATCTACCTCGAGCACCGCAAGCCCGATGGTGAGGTAATCACCATAGGTCCCATAGAGATCGAGAAGGTGACTTTTGAAGGTAACAGGCTCGAGTTAGTAGGTCAGAGAACTGTTAAGAGTCCAGGCGTCTACGATGGGATAAATGTGGAAAAAGAACCCGGTGATAGGATTGAGACTAGGATCATGTGGAACGAGTGGTATGTAGTGCATCGTTACTTCTCGGCTGATGGTAAGCTCAAGGGCATCTACGTGAATATAAATACACCTCCAGAGCTCTGCCCTAGAGGCATGGTTAGATACCTTGACTTGTACGTAGATGTTGTATATGATGCGCTAAGCAATGAAAAGAGGATTGTGGACAAGGAGCTTCTTCAGGAGGCTAAATCCAAGGGCTTGATCGGTGAAGATCTGTACACAGAAGCTACGAAGAGAGCTAACAATGCCTTGGATATGATTGAACGTTTCGCGGATTACCCCCCAGGAGCTACTTAGCTCGGTGATCTACCCATTATATCTAGCTCTTTCCTTCTTGGGAGGGGGAGATGCTCTTCTCCTCAGAATACCTGACGAGTTTAGCCGTTGCAACCTCGGCTATTTCGGCCGCCTCGTATATGCTTACTGTTGCCTCATGTGCTAAGGCCATTGATTCAGGTGCCTGCATGCACTTCGAAGTTGAAGAGAATATTCTTTGACTCATATTCTCTCGCTCCATCAGTATCCTTATAGCCATGTCTATGTTGCCTTCAATGTATGAGTTTATTGCTTTAGACACGTAAGATGATACCTGTGCAAATACTTCGCGAAATACGGCCTTGCATTCACCGGATATCTTCGACTGTATTCGGAGGAGGGTGCTCGAGACCCTGTCAAGGCAATCGCCTATATGCTCCAAGCTCTTTATGACTAACATCTTGTCTAGAGCATCCTGTGGGCTTCTGAAGGCAGTTCTCTTTATAGTTCTTATACCGAGGAAGTGCAGTCTATCAAGATCGTCGTCAAGCTTAAGGAGCTGCTCTAGATTACTTGGATCTGAAGAGCTGAAGTACTCCATAAGGAGCTCAAACATGGTCTCGACAGTGGTCTTCATAGATGCTATAACCTCGTCTACGCTCGTATTCAGCTCATCAACAGAGATCTTTATGGTGAATTGCTTGCCGTTCATAGCTATGGCGCCGGGCAGCCTCATAGCAACGTTGTAAAAGGCCTTCCTGGCACTGCCTCTATCGCCCTCTACTATGAGCGAATCGAACCCCTCTATGTACCCCGCGATGATCATGCGGGACATAGTCGCTATATCCTTCGCTCTGAGCTTAACTGTTAGTAGAGCTTTTGGTTGCATAACGTTGAGCGGTTTAACTGTTATGAAGCCCGGGCCCAGAGAAACCTCAACATTAGACCCGATGTTGAGACCTAGAACGGGAAGCCACTCTTTAGGAATTGTTATACCAACACTACGCTCACCAATCTTTATTATTCTCCTAACGGTACTGAGCATGGTTCTACACCTTATTACACTCGAATAGATACGAGGTATTGCAAGTATAAAAGCTGTACTGAGTTTGCCAGAGAACCTCCTAATAAGCCTCCTTCTACCCCGATATTCATCATCCATCAGAGGGCATGACTTCAGTCATCAGCTGAGAACTCCGTGTAAGATGTAGGTGTGGAAGCCACATGAAGTTTACTGAGCAGTAAACTAGGTTTTAATCTGAAGGAAAGGAATTTTGGCGGTTAGCTTAAACACTTTGCTAAATAGAGATTCTATGGGGTATCACGAGTAATGTTGTGGACGAGATACGTAACGCCATCCATGGTAGCAGCTCTGAGGCCCGATGCCTTGGAGGCCCTAGAAAATCCTGTGTTCAAAAAAGCGTTGAGATGGTACTACCTAGTCATGGACGATAGAAGGCCTGCTAAGTTCATGATCGCTAAACGGGTAGAGCTTTCTGAGAGTAAGCTAGATACGTTAGAGGAAGATGGGTTATGGTCGCTACATAGGGAGGCCGAGAAGGTCTTCGCCTCGATCTTGAAAGAGGTTGAGTGCGAGGATCTTGATTATGAAAGCTTTAAGAAGAGGTATCCTCAACAAAACCCAAACTTCTTAGACCTTAAAACAAAGATCGCATACACTATTCTGAGAAGATGCAGATTCTGCGAATTTAGGTGTAGTGTTAATAGAACTGCGGAAAACTCTAAGCGGGGTGTGTGCAGACTAGGCAAGGTAACATACGTACATTCTTGGTTCCATCATATGGGTGAAGAAGCACCTCTTGTACCCAGCGGAACGATATTCTATGGTAGCTGCAACTTCCGATGCGTCTACTGTCAGAACTGGGATATAAGCCAGGTAGAGCCATTTGCAGGAATCCCCGTAACACCAAAACAATTGGCATCAATACAACGTGAGCTCAGAGAACACGGTGCGAGGAACATAAATCATGTAGGTGGAGATCCTACGCCGAACATACACACTATTATAGATAGTATGAGGTACTTAGATGTTAATGTACCTCAGCTATGGAACAGTAACTTCTACATGTCTCAGGAATCTATGGAGATCCTCAAGCATATTATCGATATATGGCTACCAGACTTCAAGTACGGAAACGATAATTGCGCCCTCAGGCTTTCGGGAGTGCCAAGATATTTCGGGGTGGTTACCAGGAATCTCAAGATCGCGAATGAGAATGGAGATATGATTATCAGGCACCTAGTCCTTCCTAACCATGTGGAGTGCTGTAGTTTAAGAGTACTTAAGTGGATTGCTGAGAACCTACCTAGAGAACGAGTTCTCGTAAACATAATGGATCAGTACAGACCGGAGCATAAAGTTCTGAGAGAACCTGAGAAGTTCCGTGATATCTCGCGCAGGATAAGCATTGAGGAGCTTGAACGTGTTTATAATTATGCTGACAAGCTGGGCTTGCTATGGCGCGATATATCCCGATGAGGATGAAAAGAGTTTGTGAGGACATGTTTCGTATTTAGTGGTGCGGGGGGTGGGATTTGAACCCACGCAGGCCTACGCCAGCGGGTCTCCCACTTCTAACCAGAGGTCTTGAGCCCGCCCCCTTTGACCCGGCTCGGGCACCCCCGCACCAACTTCCAATTTCTATTTGAGCGAGCTAATTAGCTCTACTCACTTCTTGCTATAGAGTCTTCCTGCAGCGCGTTCCTTCTCTTCCAAACCATCGAGTTTTTTAAGAATGTTCTCAAGTTTAACACGTCCGTACTTCTGAAGTATTGCTAAGTAAAGTGTTATAGCTTCTCTTATAAACTCCGACCTATTCTTATAATTGTATTTTTCACATAAGTCATCTATCATCTTGATTAGAGAGACATCTAGCTTAACTGAGACAACTCGCGTATATCTAATATCCAACACAATAACTGTACCCTGACGTGGGGACCTACTCATCGAACAACACCTACGTCCTTATCGGATGAATGTGAAACATATCGCATGTTAGTAATACCTTGAAAGTTATAAATTAGGGTTACCCAGCAGGTACTACGGGGTTGCTCAGAAGTATTCTAGGGGTATTACTTCACTCTTTGATACTATTCACATAGATACTTGCACATGGTACTACCAGCTATCTCCTTATATACCGCTTCGTCTCTTTGTTAAGGGATCCCGTTCATGGTTTGTAGCTTGGATACTTATTAGCGTACCTATTTATAAACTTTCTTCAGTCCTTAGCTTAGTGCTCTGGGGCATAGTATTGAAGTCAAGTATAGAAGCTGTTCTTGAGTACCTTGTGGTTAAGGCGCTTGTAGGCAGGACTGATGTTCTCAACGCACTTCAAGAGTACTTCATAATGAATCGCAGTCCCAGCGTTATTGCTACCCGTTACGGATTATCAAAACATCAGGTTAGGGGTTATGTGCAGAGGGTTGTTGAGAAAGCAGGTTCCATAGTTAAAGCACGGGTGATTGTGCGCAAATCCACCCCCTACATATCTAGGATAAGACCAATAGTTAGGCACACGAGCTATGGAATGGTCAGATGTCTTGTATGCGGCGATGAAATGCCTGCTATAGTATCTGAAGACCACGTGAGGAAGCACCACCAAGGATTGGTTGAGGAGTATGTGGCAACAGTTATACAACTTCTTAAAAGAGAAGTTCTTAAATCCAGAGCCAAGGGAGGTATTGATGCCTGAGCTTTGAGGATGTGATTAGAGACTTTTCAGCTCCCAGAAACTCTGGAGCTTTCTGGGTGAAGTATAGTAGCTGTGTACAGACCTAGACGCGAGCTGAACAAGATCGGTAAAAGAGGTAGGCCCAGCGATATAAAAGTAGGGGTATTTGTACCTCTTCCGTACCGAGCCGCTATGAATTCTCTATTCCTTCATCTCTGCTACCGATACTTCGCAGAACTCGATGGAGTTATAGTAAATAGGTTTGTGTACAACATAAATGAGGATGCCGTGGAATCGCTTGACTACAATACTAACATAAAAGACATGGACCTTCTTCTTGTAAGCCTCCCGTTTGAGATAGACTATGTGTATGCGATTCGAGCGTTCATGCTTGAAGGTGTGCTGAAGGAAGGCCCCATTAAGATAGCCGGAGGAATAGCACCTAGCGCTAATCCTTTACCCATAGCACCCTTCTTCGACGCTATTGTCATAGGAGATGCCGAGCCTTTTCTGGAAAGATTTACAGATATTCTGCAACTAATAAACGATAGGAGTAGTTTCATAGATGCGCTCGCCTCGGTTGAGGGGGTGTATGTACCCAAGCTGGGCAGGTATCACGTTAAAAGAACATACGTTCAAAACCTTGACGAAGCATTCTATCCATATAGACAACTTGTTCCCCTAGATGAGGAACCTGTCTATGGTCGAGGACTCCTACTCGAAGCCTCTAGAGGCTGTCCTTATTCATGTCCTTTCTGCCTAGAGGGATTTACGACTAAACCCTTCAGGTACCGTTCAAAATCAAAACTTATAGAATTGGTAGAGAAAGGTATTGAGTTCACAAGACCTAGGAAGGTCATTTTCTATAGTCTCTCACTCTTCAGCGTACCAGGTATAGACGAGGTACTGCTCATGTTAAAGGAGAGGGGTATTAAGGCGGGCATACCTTCCGTGAGAATAGATACCCTGAACGATGAGAGGATAAGGTTTGTAGTTGATCTTGGTCAGAGGACTCTGACAATAGCTCCTGAAACTCTCATTCCAAACCTTGCACAGCTGTTGGGAAAGAATACGGGGTACGACGAGGTAATCGACATAACTGTAACAGCTCTACGCTCAGGTATAAGAAATATAAAGCTTTACCTCATCGCAGGCTTCGGTAATGAACTCGATGGTCTTCTGCTGGAGATGTTGTCTAGATTTGTAGAGGAGGTAGGTAAAAAGACGGGGATTCATCCAAGCTCGCTTAGATTCTCGATAAACCCTTTAATTCCTAAGCCTAATACCCCGCTTCAATGGCTACCTCCAAAAGTCGTGTTTGGCGCAGCTAAAACACTCGGAAAAATCAGGCACGTGATTAAGGGACGTGCAAGGGTGGAAGTATATGATGTTTGGTGGAGTTTTGCTCAAGCAGTGATAGGACTAGGCGACGAAAGAGTCAGCAAGTTAATTCTTAACTGGGCACTCCATTCTCTAGGGATAGGAGGGTTCAAGAGAGCATATAGGGAATACAGTAAAGAACTTGAGCACGTAGAGAAAGGGTGGAGCGATCCACCGTGGTCGTTTATAGAGAGCTATGTGCCCTATTCAGAATTGCGGAAAAGATTTAGCTGTTTCCTAGAATCGCTCGAACATCTACGATCTCGGGGAGACACGATCTGAAATTCACATCCTCTAATCTCCATCTCATTGGTATGATACGTTCAAGAGTGTGCTCTTCTTCTTTAATGATCGACAGGGCCTTGGAGGCGTAGATAGTCATGAGTTCTGGAGTCACATGAAGTCTTCTTATTTCCATACTTTCAATAGCTAGGAATCCGAGGTTCTTAACTACTGTTAGCACGTAGCTAGGAGCGGCAACAACGCACCGCTTCCTTAAGAGCTTGAGTGCAAGGTTTAGGTAGAGCGGATCTGCGCAGGATAAGACAGCTACGTCGTATAGCCTACCTAGCTTTAGTGATACTTTTGGTATTCCGAGCTCCCGCGAGAAACAGAAGGTCTTACTAAATCCTGCAACTTCCGACGCTACCCTCCTACCGACTATAGCTGCTGCAAGTGCGTAGGAATCGCATCCTGCTATAAGGACGCTCCTAAGCCTAAGTTGCTCCTCTATGCTAAGTATTGCAACCAGCGAAGAAAGCAACAGCGTTAAAGGCTGTTCTTCTAGACCTCGTGGAAGTGGATATAGACATTTGAATGGGTAAACTGTGTACTCCGCCAGAAACCCGTTCCTATCAACCGGAGTATGAAGAGTGCATGTGGGCAGCGCTATGAAGTACCTACCAATTACTCCTCGATCAACCTTCACACCAACATCGATAACCTTGACTATTGCTGTAGTGCCCAGAGAACGTAGTTCATCGGTAACAACTCTACACGTTGCTATGTAGCTATCGGCACCGTCTTTCAACACCCACAAGGGTTTTACCAACACTTGATCCGCAGAGAGCGGCGGGGGAGGCATCTCCACAGTACTAGGTTCGCCGCATACATCTACGGACACGTTCTTGAACATAAACGCTCTACCGCTCTTTACGCTTACCTGCTACACAAAGACTTAAATCTTGATACCTCTAGCTAGAGCACGGGACTATCTGCTATGAGCTACGCAAGATTCCTATCATCGATCACAAGGTTCATGCGGAGATCTGAAATTAGAGAACTGCTTAAATTAACCGAGAAAGGCGAGATAATAAGTCTCGCCGGGGGGCTTCCTGACCCTAAGGTATTTCCCATAGATGATGTATCCAAAGCGAGCGTCAAAGTGCTTAGCGAAGAGGGAGAGAAGGCGCTTCAGTACGCGCCCACCAAGGGCGTTGGTAGGTATAGAGAAGAGCTGGCAAAATTTATTCGAAGAACTAGAGGCTTTGAAGTAGACCCTGAGAATATCGTGGTGACCACGGGTTCGCAACAAGCTTTAGACATGATAGCTAGGGTCTTCATAGATCCAGGAGACAGCATTGTTGTAGAGGAGCCTACATATCTAGCAGCTCTCAACGCTTTCAGACCTGCGAGACCCAGGTTTGTAGGTGTTCCCGTAGATGATGAAGGTATGAAGGTAGAAGTGCTGGAGGAGAAGCTCAAGGAGCTGAAGAGAGAAGGTGTGAAACCCAAGTTCGTCTACACAATCCCGATCGCTCAGAATCCCTCCGGAGTCACCATGAGTTTGGAAAGAAGGAAGAGGCTCCTCGAGCTTGCTGAAGAGTACGATTTTCTAGTAGTTGAGGACGACGTTTACGGACTTCTAGTGTACAGAGACGACGTAGATACGACGCCTCTAAAGGCTATGGATAAGCATGATAGGGTTATATACGTAAGCTCGTTCAGCAAGATACTGTCGCCGGGTTTTAGACTGGGGCACATAATTGCTCCTAGCGAGCTTGTGAACTACTTTGAGCTCTGCAAACAGAGCATGGATCTACATACACCAGCAATAACGCAGTACATAACCTTGGAGCTCATAAGAAGCGGCGCTATAGAGAGGAACCTCATGGGAATAAGGAGTGTCTACTCCGAGAAGCTCAAGATAATGCTGGAGGCTATAGAGGAGACATTTCCAAAGACTGTGTGGTACTCCCGCCCAGTAGGCGGAATGTTTGTATGGGTAAAACTCAATGCCAATATCGATACTGCAGAACTTCTCAAGAAGGCTATTAAGCGGGGTGTAGCTTATGTGCCTGGCAAAGCGTTCTACCATGATTACAGCGGTGTGGATACGATGAGATTGAACTTCACCTACCCACCTAAAGACAAGCTCAGGAAAGCTATAGAGATCCTCGGTGGTCTCATAAAAGAGGAGGTTTTTAGCTAGACTCTGAGATCACTTCGTAGACATCTCCCCCCCAAATATCTTTGACAAATGGTGTTTCTTCCACCTTTCCGGACTTAAGATCCACGATCCTAAAATAGGCTTCAAAAGGAGGCGGAGTTTCAGGAAGTTTTATCTCGGCAGTGCCTCGCTTACCGATGCCCTCCCCGATCTTACCTATACTCCAAAGTTCTACTCTATGTCCATCTGGGATGTTCTTCAGTGTCACTATATAACTTGTGTACGTGTAGAGGCAGTCCAGAGGCACGATCTCTTCAAGTCCGTCGCACCTAATCCACGAAAGCCTTATATGGGGATTACTATTCTTACTCACAAACTCTACTTGTACTGGGTAATAGACCCCTGCTACAAGTTTTAACCCTCGAGCTATATACTTAGCCTCCACATTTCCCTCGAGTTCGTCGATAAGCACCCGCCCTCCTACTGCAAGCCTCACACCTCCTTGGACATCGAGAATAAGTTCGTAATCACCCGTGTAATTAGGTCGCAGTAACCCCCTCCACACAACATACATCGAATCTAGGCGCAGACCTCTAAAGGGCAGGGATTTCCAGTAGAAGTCTATTCTGCTGTCTACGGTTTCTCGAACTAAGTCGCGTTTCCCATCCCTACTGATTCTATAGTACTGAGCCAACAATCCCTGTACTTTACCATGGACTAAGCGTCTGAGCCTCACCACCAACTCTCACCTCTTTACAGCTCCTTCGCCATGACATACGCGTCCTCACCATCTAGGTAGTAGTTACGGATCCTCTCCACTATCGTAAAGCCTAACTTCTTGTACAGATTTATCGCAGGTTCGTTGCTGACCCTCACTTCTAGGTACACCTCCTGCACCCCGTACTCATTCTTCAAGCTCTCCATAGAGGCTGTCATAAGCACTGTGGCTATTCCCCGCCTTCGGAAGGCTCTCCTAACAGCTATGCTCACTATGTGACCCAGCCTTCTCATTCCAGTTCCCAGTTTAGCAAAACCGAATTCCACTCTAGGCATGACATAAGCGATAATCCTGCTCCCCACTTCAGCTACATAGAAAGCATCTCCATACCTCTCTATATGTTCAAGCCAAAACCTAATCGGATAATGTTCTGGCAGGCATTCTATATTTACCGAGATTATCCCGTCGATGTCGTCAGGAGCCGCTCTCCTTATCACTACCTCTTCCAAAGCTGCCGGCGGTGCATTGCCCATCAGCCTCTCCCAGAGTATAGCTTTATTGACCTCAATGTAATTAGTTTCGCTGGGTATGAATTATGTCTTCTGAGCTAGGTAGGTATCATACGGTTGAAGAGATAAGGAGTGCAATATCGAGTGAGCTCGAGGGGAAGAAGGTTGTTCTAGGCGTTACTGGAAGCGTTGCTGCGTACAAGGCTGTAGACGTTGCACGTAGACTGATTAGATTAGGAGCGGATGTGTACATAGTTATGACCAAGTGTGCTACAGAGTTTGTGACCCCCATGCTCTTTGAATGGGCAACGGGTAAGAGACCCGTTGTTGAGTTAAGCGGAGGTGTGGAGCACATAGCTTTGGCTAAGGCATGCGACTCTATGGTGGTGGTCCCTGCAACACTAAATACTATGGCCAAGATTGTACAGGGTGCGGCCGATAATTCCGTGATTCTCACTGCTATAGCTATGCTGGGCAAGGGTAAACCCGTGGTGGTAGTCCCCGCAATGCACAAGAATCTGTACGAAGCCGCTGTAACACAAGAGATCGTTAAAAAGTTGGCAGACCTAGGTGTAGATGTACTACCTCCTGTGGAAAAAGGTGGTAGGCTCATAATCCCCTCGCCGGAGATAATAGCTGAGAAAGTTGCCTCCGTAACTCTTCGGGGTTGTGACCTCGAAGGATTAACGCTGTTGATTACAGCAGGTCCTACCCGTGAATACATAGATAATGTGAGGTTTATCACTAACCCAAGCAGTGGGCTCATGGGCATAGCTCTGGCAAACGCCGCTTATTTCCGTGGAGCCTCAGTGGTGCTTATTCGAGGGCCCACTATGCTGGAGCCAGCTCCTTGGATCAAAACTATAGATGTCGTGAGCACCGAGGAGATGGCCGATGCAGTGCGCAAAGCAGCTGAAGAGTACAAGGTGGATGCCGCAATTCTCGCAGCTGCTCCAGCTGATTACAGACCACGAGAAGTCTTCCAGGGGAAGATTGCCAGCGGTCTTGACAAGCTGGTGTTGGAACTCGTGCCCACTCCGAAGGTCGTTGCTGAGCTGAGAAAGGTGTTCAGAGGACCTATAATAGGTTTCGCAGCCGAGTATGCACCGAGCGACGAAGAGGCTATAGAGCGTGCGAGGAAGAAGCTCTCGGAGAGAGGCTTCGACGTAATTCTAGTAAACAATGTGGCCAAGAAGGGGATAGGCTTCTCCTCACCCACAAACGAGGTGTACGTAGTTACAAGTGAAGGTCCTATAAAGAAGCTGGGCCCAGCGCGGAAAGAATTCCTCGCCCAT
>Ga0180301_10000978_pt1 | contig 22431 bp, 18 predicted proteins | sample GuaBasSediGuay16_FD_121797 | JGI IMG/M metagenome (GOLD analysis project Ga0180301, IMG submission 121797) | Subseafloor sediment microbial communities from Guaymas Basin, Gulf of California, Mexico - Guay16, Core 4569-2, 12-15 cm | ecosystem: Environmental > Aquatic > Marine > Hydrothermal...
ATCCCTTGAGACGGCTCAGGGGGCTATGGAAGATGCGGAAAGAAAGCTTCGCCGCTTGAAAGAAGAGTTGCAGGCCGCAAGAAGTGACCAGCAAAAGGCCCAGATAGAAGATGCACTGAAGGACGCTGATTTACAGAAGGAGATCGCACGGGTAGCAGCTAATTTCCAAGCGGTGCACTTAGAAAATCTTCGCAAGCAACTTGCCCTCACCGAGCTACACGAGAGCACACTCAAGAAGAACATCCGTTGGGTAAGATCCCATATCCATTTTGACTCGGCAGATTTGGAAAAACAGCTCAAGAGGATAGAGCTCAAAAAAATAAAGCTACAAAAAAGGTATAGAAGATTTATTAGTGAGCAGACGGGCATTGAAGCGCAGTGGCTTGAGGCGCAAAAGCTAGCGGCTACCGCCAAGGGTGAAAAAGAACTGGCTTTAAGGCGGGCTGTACTTAGAACCAGAGAGGCCTGGAAAGAAACCTACCAGAGGGCTATTGAACAAACAGCAGATATGCTTCAGCTCCTAAATCAACACGCCCAGGTTTGGCGGCATCGTTACACAGTTGTAAAGGGAATAGCTAAGGCTGGAGAGCTTGATGATTGGGAAAAAGAGACTCGGGATCAATTGAAGAGGATAGAAAGAAAAATACAGCTTCTTCAAAGGGAGCAGAGTAATTGGCAGGCGCAGATCGTAAACCTGGAGAAGAAGCTTTCAGACGCCAATCTTGATCCAACGCTCCGTCCCATCGTGCGAGGACATCTTACGGCAGTCACGAGATTGGCAGAGCGTGGCAATGAATATTTATCTGTCCTTTTGGATTCACGGCGATTGAATCGGCGCTTTCTGGATGAAATCATCTCTAAGGCCACCGAGGTCTCCTTATCCCAGAGACTCAACAAAATAGGAAAAAAGCTTATCAGCGCATGGAACTTTGAGTTATGGGTCATTGGCGAGCACTCGGTGACCGTTAAAAAGGTCTGCTTCGCAATCCTTATTCTCATAGTAGGGATGGTGGTACTCAAATACTGTATAAGGCTTATGCGCAAGAGACTATTGCCAAGGGTATCTCTTGAGCCTAGTGCGGTGGCGGCTTTTGAGAAACTATTCTATTATTTTTCCCTTCTTGTAATAGTGATTGTTGCGCTGCGAATGGTAAATATTCCCTTGACTGCATTCACGTTCCTGGGCGGGGCCATTGCCATAGGAGTGGGCTTTGGCGCACAAAACCTAATAAATAATTTCATCAGCGGATTTATCATTATGGCGGAGAGGCCCATCAAGATAGGTGATTTGATTGAAATAGAACAAACGATAGCAGTGGTTGAAGGAATCGGGGCCCGGTGCACGCGGATACGGACCGGTGATAATGTGCATATCCTGGTGCCCAATAGCAGTTTTCTTGAAAAAAATATCATTAATTGGACACTATCGGACAAGATGGTACGCGCCCACGTGACTGTTGGCGTAGCTTATGGATCACCGGTCATGGAAGTGAGAAACCTGCTAATCAAGGCAGCGAGAGAGCATGAGGATGTCCTTCAGCAACCTGAGCCATTTGTGCTCTTCACTGACTTCGGGGATAATGCGCTTGTCTTTACCCTTTATTTCTGGGTCAGTATGACCAGGCTTTTGAAACGGCGCATAATTGAAAGCGATATTCGTTACCGCGTAGATGAGCTGTTCAGGGAGGCCGGCATTGTAATAGCATTTCCTCAGTTGGATGTGCACTTTGATTCCAACAGTCCTCTCAAGTTGCAGTTGCTCAATAAGGATGACACTGGCCATAGTTTTCCGCGGAAATAGAGGCCTATCCTTAAGCACTGTAACATATGATAATGAACAGAAAAAAGGCATAGCGGAATAATTTCTACCACAGGTGATGCCACGATGGAACCAATAAAAGAGACCATGAGAGCACTCCTTCAGGAAATGATCCTTCCGGAGCTAAAGGACATAAAGGATACCTTGATAAGGCATGAGGAGAGGCTCAACTCAGTGGATAAACGAATTGATGATATAAACACCCACCTTATAGACCAGATCAGACGTATTGATGAGGTAAGGGAGGACCTAACCACCCCACACCACCAACGCCATGGCATGGCGGCTTTCGGGGTTCGGATGATTTGGTAGCACCCGGATGTTCAACCCAAACCGACCTGCTTCAGCAAACTCAAAATCCGACTCATACTTGTAAAGACCCTCACTCAATTGCTGGGTTGCTTCCATGATCTTGATCACTCGATCAACACATATATCATCTTCGCCCAGTATGCCACAGTACACCTCTACCACCACATCAGAAGGATCAAGCTCGCCCAGGTGGATCTCAGCCTCCACGTGGCACGTATCGCCAACTTCCATCTCTTCCAATTCGGGCATTCTAACCTCTTTAATGGCAACGTCTCCCCAGCCATACATGACCCTATCTCGCCATGCAGAAAGGGCCTTTAAAGGCTCCCACCCATTTTCCTTAAAATGAAATCCTCTTTCTGCAGCAGGAAGGTAGAACATTTCCCAGTAATCCTCTACCATCCTGTGTGTGTTGAATACGGGACAAAGCCGGTGCATTGACGCCTTCATTTTTTCCACCCATCCCCGCGGTATCCCATCAGACCCCCTTGAATAAAAAAGAGGTATAATGTCCTTTTCAAGAATGTCATAAAGGGCACGGGATTCGATTTCATCCTGGAACCCCTCGTCTCCGTATTCCTCGCCACTGCCTATGGCCCAGCCCACGTCTCTATCATAACCCTCATCCCACCAGCCATCGAGGACACTAAAATGGAGCGCACCGTTGGCCACCGCCTTCATACCGCTCGTACCACAGGCCTCAAGTAGGCGGCGGGGAGTGTTGAGCCACACGTCTACCCCCTGGACCATGTACCGCGCCACTTCCATGTCATAGTCCTCCAGAAAAACTATGTGGCGCCTGAACTTTTCTTGATTCGAAATCTGGACTATTTGCTTTATCAAGTCTTTTCCCATCTGGTCCTGCGGATGGGCCTTGCCTGCAAAAATGATCTGGGCCGGGCGGTCTTCATTAGTAAGGATATTCTCCAGCCTCCCTATGTCCTTTAAAATGAGGTATGCCCGCTTATAGGGCGCAAACCTGCGGGCAAAGCCTATTGTCAAGACCTCAGAGCTCAAAACCTCGTCGGCTATGGTGAGATCCTTGCCCGAAGCACCTCTTCTGGCAAGCTGTGCCCTCAATCTTCTTCTGGCAAATGCCACCAATCGCTCCCTGGCCCGCTCATGGGTTCTCCAGAGTTCTGTATTGGCAATCAGGTCCACCCTTTCCCATACCTTTACATTATCAGGGTCTTCAATCCATCTTGGCCCAAGGTAGCGGTCGTAGTTTTCCCTCATGCCTTGAGATATCCACGAAGGGATATGCACCCCGTTTGTGATATGAGTGATTGGGAGGTCAACCTCCGGCGTCTTTGGCCAGATCTTCTCCCACATTTTTCGGCTAACCTTCTCATGAAGTCGGCTAACGGCATTGCACCAGTTCGACAACCTCAAGGCAAGTACTGCCATGCAAAACCACTCGTCCTTGTTCCTGGGCTCTTGTCTACCAAAACCCAGGAATACGTCAAAACTGATTCCAAGGGATTTGGCATATTCTTCAAAGTAAATCCGCATCAGGTCTGGATGAAAGACATCAATGCCCGCGGGTACTGGAGTGTGGGTAGTAAAAACGCTTGTAGCCCTAACAAACTCGAGGGCCTCATTAAAGTTCAGGGCATATTTTTCCCTCAAATCCCTGATGCGCTCCATGAGGGCAAAGGCTGAATGCCCTTCGTTGATGTGAAAGACATCCGACTCTATACCCATTGCAAGCAAGGCCCGCGCTCCACCTATTCCGAGCACTATCTCCTGCCTAATTCTCATGTCGTGATCGCCGCCATATAGCTGTGACGTGATATCCCGGGCCCAATCGGAATTTCCTTCTACATTGGTATCAAGCAGATAGAGGCAGAACCTTCCTACGTTCACCTTCCAGACCTGGATCTTGACCGTCTCCCCCTTCATGCCTACAGAAACGGTAACCGGGGCCCCATCCTCGGTCCGCACAAGGGTCATGGGCATCATGCTGAATCGATTTGCAGGATAGGTCTCCATCTGCCATCCGTCTTGAGTCAGGTACTGACGGAAGTATCCCCTTTGATATGCCAGCGACACCCCACATACGGGCAAATTCAGATCGCTTGCCGATTTCAAATGATCGCCGGAAAGTATTCCAAGGCCACCGGAGTAAATGGAAAGGCAATCCGCCACACCGCATTCGGCCGTAAAGTATGCAACACGGAAGTGCTTGCCATGTTTGCCAAAGATCCTTTCGTTAATATGCTCAGACATGTAGCGCTTGAACTCGTGATGTACCCTTTCCATGTGGGCAAGAAAGCCCTCATCATGGGCCAGGTTCTTAATTTCTTTCTGGCTCAATCGGCACAAAAGCTCAACAGGGTTCTTCCTTGTTTTTTCCCAGAGGTCAGGGTTCATCCTCCTAAATAACTCAGCAGCGTCATGGTTCCATACGAACCACAGGTTGTAAGCGAGCTCTTTTAACGGGTCCAAGGCCTCTGGTATCTTTGGTTTTACATCAATTGTCTTAATTGGGAATGTCATAGGTGCTCCTTAATCAAAATGGATGTGGAAGAAGTGAAAATCCCACGGCTTCAGGCCAACGTAAAGTCCCTGGGTCTCCGCGTCTTCAATCCTCGCCGAGTATTTTTCTTCTTTAATAGGATCTGTCATTTTAAGGTTACCGGTAGCGCCAAACCAACTGCGCGGAAACCTGATGCGTCCCTGACTCGGTATATCGGAAAAATTGACGGCTATTAAGGCCCTCTCCCTACCATGCTGCAACCCCCATGCCAGTAGGCTCTTACAGCTCTGGTTGTCCAGCCATCCATCTACAGCACACATCTGCCAGAGACCTTCATGAAAGATGGGTTGGCCTGTCTGCTCCAGCAACTTGGCAGAGAATTCCAAGATATCTTTGTCTGGAGGTTCCTCTGGTGCCCTTCTGAGTTGAACAGGCACCCGCATACGTCTACCTTCAAACTGTCCATGATACCAGAGCCTTGCACCTGGAACTGTGGCATGAATCACCATTGCGGCCTTTATTCTATCCCTGCCGAAGACATCCATTGCACGGGCCTCATCATGATTCTCCAAAAACCGAAGCAATCGCTCTTGGTCCGCGAGGGCCCTGCTTAGTTGGTTTTTCAGACTCTCCATATCTGAGTTAATGAGAGCATCATAAAAGTCCTTGTCATAGCTATAATTAAACCCAGCCTCCAGTAACTGTTTTTCGAGTCCCCAGTAGCTTTCGGCAATGAAGGTGAAATTAGCCCGAATATCTCTTATGCTGTTTATAGCATAAGGCCAGAATTCCTGGGGCTCTTCCATCGCAGTGAGGTATTGGGCCCATGTTTTGCCGAAAACGTCGTTCAAGACGAGCATTGCCATGTCACAGCGCAGACCATCACAAAGTTCGCTAATGGATTGGAGCGCTTCTTTCATTGCCTCGTGCGTGTCCCTTTTCCCGTAATTGAGCTGGGCCGTATCAGTCCATGGCGGGAAATACGGGTCTTTGCCGTGGGCTATGCAGATTCGCCGCTGGGTGCTCGTGGCCCTGAAAAAACCGTCGGGGCAAGTGCCCGCTGATCCAGGGCTTGCATTGATATAATACTCGGGATGCTCTCGCACCCAGTGGTGGTCGCATGCAGTATGATTAGGCACAAAGTCCAGAATCAGGCGGAGGCCTATATTATTAAGGGTCTTCTTTAGGGCTCGAAGATCGTTGGTATCTCCGAATTGAGGATCAGGGCTATAGGAGCGAACCGCATAGGGTGACCCCCCCAGGTCCGCTATTTGAAAATCTGGGAGTATTTTCTCACATTCCCTTCTTAAAATTTCAGCCTTTCTTGCTTCAATTTGAGAAACCGGGCTCCTTTCCCACATCCCTATCAGCCATACCGCATCCATGCCCATACGTTTGATATTCTCCCACTGAGAGGCGGGAACTTGTGACAAAGAGACCTTACACCCTTGCCTTGCGGACAGTTCATTTAGCCATGCCATAAGATTTATCTCGTAAATGTGTGGGTTATTTCGCATTGTTTTTGCCCGCTTTTATTCGAAATAGCCTTTTTGATTCTTCTCTCATATTCTTCCGTAGATTTCCGTCATGTCTCTGAGTTGTTGAGCCAGATCGGCGCTAAGCTTCTGAGGCATGACTCTCCATTGCCAGTTACCTTCATTTCGTGCAGGCCTGTTCATGCGAGCCTCTTCACCAAGGCCTAGAATATCCTGCATGGGAAACATGGACAGCTTCGCCACTGACATCATGGCAAGCCTCACCAGGGCCAAGGGGATTTCTTCTGCATTGATCTCTCGCCCCAGGTATTTGAAGATCCTCTTTCTTTGCCCGGCATCTATCTCGTTTTCGAACCACCCCTTTGCCGTATTATTATCGTGGGTACCCGTATAAACGACGCACTCTCTTTCCAGGTTATGCGGGGCATAGGGGTTCGTGGGCAGATCCTCGCCAAAGGCAAACAATAAGATCTTCATACCGGGGAATCCAAAACGCAGCCTCACCTCCGTGACATCCGGGGTTATAACGCCCAGATCTTCTGCAATAATGGGAAGATGTCCCAATTCCTTCTTGATGCAGTCAAAGAAATCCCATGCCGGGGCCTCCACCCAGTGGCCGTTTATGGCATTTTTCTCATGGGCTGGCACTTCCCAGTAGCCTATAAAGCCACGGAAATGATCAACTCTCACCAGATCGAAAAGGGCCAGGTTATGCCTGATCCTCTGTATCCACCACTCATAACCAGTAGCCTTGAGAACATCCCACCTGTAGACAGGATTGCCCCAGAGTTGCCCGGTGGAGCTGAAATAGTCCGGCGGGACCCCTGCCACTGTTATGGGCCTTTTGTCTTCATCAAGATTAAACAGTTCAGGATGCGCCCATACATCCACGCTATCGTGGACCACGTAAATTGGCATATCGCCCAAAATCCGAATCCCCCTTTCATTGCAAAATGCCTTGAGGGCCATCCATTGGTTGTAAAGGACAAACTGAACGAATTGAATTTTTGCCATTGAACTTTTATGCTTGCGTCTTACCTCTGCTAAAGCTGAATCGCTCCTGTCTCTTAATTCAGGGGGCCACAGTGTCCAGGGGCTTCCCCCGTTCATGCCCTTGATGATTGTAAACAGCGCATAATCATCAAGCCAGTGGCTGTTTGCCTGGCAAAATTCCTCGTATTCTCCGCGGCGAGCAGCGTTTTGAAACCCTTTGAATATTCTTTCAATCAGTTCTTGCTTGTGGCTAACGACCCTGGAATAGTCTATCCTGTTTTGGGAAAAAACATGCTTTGTACTCAGTATGAAAGGGTCTGCCCATCCCCATTTCACAAGAATTTCAGGGCTCAAAAAAAGGGGGTTCAGTGCAAAGGCCGAGGAACTGTGATAAGGCGAATTACCATGGGCCGGATCCGTGGGAGTAAGGGGCAATATCTGCCAATAGGACTGACCGGCCATCTGTAGGAACTGGGCGAACCTATAAGCCCAGGGTCCAAAATCCCCGATTCCAAAGTCTCCTGGAAGTGAGGTAATATGCAGCAGAATCCCGCTTGCTCTCTTGTCCAACACTTGCCTTATTTCCATGCTATGGCCCTTCCCATTTGAAAAATAATGCTGCCAGTGGCGGAAGGGTGATGCTCATAGAGCAATCGCGCCCATGCCAGGGATGGGGCTCGGTTGAAATAGTTCCGGGGTTACTCATTCCACTCCCCCCATATACTTCGGCATCCGTATTTAAAATCTCCTCCCATTTTCCCGGCCTTGGCATACCGACCCTGAATTGATGTCTGGGTACCGGGGTAAAATTCAGCACTACAACTAATACCTGATCCTTTCTTTTGCCTTTTCTCAGTAAGCAGAGTGTGCTCTGTGTAGAATCATTGCAATCGATCCACTCAAATCCAGAGGCATCGAAATCCAGCTCATGCAGCGCCCCTTCATTTCTGTATAGCTCATTGAGATCCTTCACAAGTTGCTTAATGCCTTGATGCGAGGGGTGCGCCAAGAGATGCCAATCCAGGCTCTTTTCGTGATACCATTCATCCCATTGCCCAAATTCCCCCCCCATAAACAAGAGCTTTTTCCCGGGCTGTCCATACATGTATGCAAAAAGGAGCCTCAAGTTGGCAAACTTTTGCCAATCATCACCTGGCATTTTCCTAAGCAGTGAGCCTTTCCCGTAAACTACCTCGTCATGGGAAAGGGGCAAGATGAAATTTTCACTGAAGGCATAAATCATCCTGAATGTTAATTTATCATGGTGATGTTTTCTGTAGACTGGATCGTAGGACATATATTCAAGGGTGTCGTGCATCCACCCCATGTCCCACTTCATGCCAAAGCCTAGCCCCCCAGCGTCCACAGGTCTGGACACCATTGGCCATGCGGTTGATTCCTCTGCTATGGTCTGAATGTCAGGAAAATTCCTGTATACTTCTTTGTTAAAGGCGCGGAGAAACTCGATGGCATCTAAATTCTCTCTTCCGCCATATTTATTGGGGATCCACTCGCCTTCTTTTCGGCCATAGTCCAGGTACAACATTGATGCCACCGCATCAACCCTTAGACCATCAACGTGATAAACATCTAGCCAGAACATTGCGCTGCTTATAAGAAAGCTCCTCACCTCATTCCTTCCATAGTTGAATATAAAGCTATCCCAATCAGGATGAAGGCCTTGCCTTGGGTCGCCGTGTTCGTAGAGGTGGGTGCCATCAAAATAAGCAAGGCCATGCTCGTCCCTCGGAAAGTGAGAGGGGACCCAGTCCAATATTACCCCTATCCCCCTTTGGTGAAGGGTATCAATAAGCAACATAAAATCCTGCGGGGCACCAAAGCGACTTGTTGGTGCAAAATATCCTGTTGTCTGATAACCCCAGGACCCGTAGAAAGGGTGTTCCATCACTGGAAGGAATTCAACATGAGTATAGCCCATGTCCGTTGCATGCTCGGCGAGCCTGTGGGCCAGTTCGCGGTAGGTCAAATACCTGTTGCCTTCTTCTGGTACACGCATCCAGGAGCCAAGATGCACCTCGTAAATGGCCATGGGCGATTCTAGGGAATTGTGCGAGCCCCTGCGCTGCATCCATTGCTGGTCATGCCACTCGTAACTTAGGTCCCAAACTATGGAGGCCGTTCGGGGAGGGACCTCGTTGAAAAAGGCAAATGGATCGGCCTTGTCCACGCTGTATGAATTATATCTGGAACGGATATGGTACTTATATCTGGCACCTTTATCGACACCAGGGACAAATCCATGCCATATACCAGAGCTCTCTGATGGGCTCAGGTTATGTGAGTCCTTGGACCAATCATTGAAATCGCCCATCACTGAGACGGCTTCGGCATTAGGCGCCCAAACTGCAAAAAAGGTTCCTCGGCCCTCTTTTGTGGATACGGGGTGGGCCCCTAGCCTTTTGTAAAGACGAAAGTGGGTTCCTTCATTAAAGAGGTAAAGGTCATCCTCGGTGAGAAAAGGGTTGCTCTCAGTTAACGAATTCGAATTCATTTTGTATCACCCAAACCGGGGGTAATCTCGATGACGAATGCCAAAATATATCCATCTGTGATCTGCCTTGTAAGAACAAGTTCAATGGGCAACATATTCATCAGCGGACCTCGTTCTCATTGGGGTATTTGTATTTTGACATTTGATAATTCGACATCAAAAGAAATCTTCCAGGGCTCTCCGTCAGGTGTTTCACAAAGCGCGCTCATCGTACTAATTTCATTCCAAAAGGGACTCATATAAGTCAATATACTGCTCTGCGGATCGCCTCCATGAAAAATCACATTTCATTGCATTGCTTATGATCCTTTGCCACTGCCTTTGATCTGAATAAAAAGCAAGAGCCCGCTTGAGCGCAGCTAGAAACTCGCACGCTTCATAAAGCCTGAATTTAAACCCATTTCCCTTCCCGCTCTTGGGGTCAAATTCTTGCACCGTGTCATCCAATCCTCCCGTAGCTCTCACCACAGGAACGGTGCCGTACTTCGATGCATACATCTGGGTAAGGCCACAGGGTTCATAACGTGACGGCATCATTAAGATGTCTGACCCTGCGATTATCCTATGGGCCATAGCCTCATCAAACCCTTTTATAAAGGCCATTTTCTGTGGGTAGCGAGACGCAGTTTTACGGAGCTCTTCCTCTATCTCCTTTTCGCCAGAAGCCAAGATAACAACACAAAGCTCTTCTTTCATAAGGGCATCCATGACTTCTAATAGGAGGTCGAGGCCCTTTTGTTTATCCAGTCTTGTTACCATACACAGCAGTGGTACCTTGGTACCTTTTTGCAACCGAAGTTGTTGCAATAGCCTCTCCTTGCAAACCCTTTTTTCTTCCATCTGCTCAACATCGTAGGTAGCAGGCAGGTACTTATCTTTCTTTGGGTCCCATGAATTGTTATCTACGCCGTTTAAAATACCGTGGAGTTTGTTTCGATGGGCACACAGAATACCCTCCATACCCATACCATACCCAGGAGATTGGATCTCCTTAGCATACCTGGGGCTTACCGTGGTAACGGCATCTGAGAAGACTATACCTGCCTTTAGGGTACTGATCTTACCCCAGTACTCCAGCCCCTCGGGATGAAAAAACTCCTCTTGATTTAGCCCTGTCAAAGGGAGTTTTTCTCTTGGGAAAATGCCCTGGTACCCTATGTTATGAATTGTGAATACGGATTTTATTTTCGAAAGCTTGGGGTAGCTTGAATAGAGCCCCCGAAGAAGGGCTGGAACAAGGCCTGTCTGCCAGTCATTACAGTGTATAATTTTTATATCCTCATTCAATTTCTCACACAGTCTCAGGCCAGCCAGGGAGAAAAAGGCAAATCTTTCAAAGTTATCGTAATAGTCCCCACATGCCCCACCGTATAGATTGGGCCTTTGATACATATCCTCCCTCTCAATAAGATACACTGCTAGGCCGCCTTCGCCCACCGTTTCATGAATTTTTGCTTTGAGCCGGTACTCCCCCATGGGGATGTCCACAGTCGAGACGAGGGAAGTTTGAACATCTTTATTGTTAATGGACCAATAAAAAGGTAACACCAGTTGAATGTCCACTCCTAGCTTTTTAATCTCCCTTGGTAATGCCCCCGACACATCTCCAAGGCCGCCTGTTTTGGCATAAGGAGTGGCTTCAGAAGAGAGAAATATCACCTTCAAATCACTAGTCCGCATGCTCGCCTACCTTTCTGTCCTGTTTGTGCTTACGGAGATAAGAGAGAATAGCAGAGCCTCATGTCCTTGGCAATAAAACAAAAAGACAGCTTGACGGCGTAATTTTGCTCACATAATATTTCAATAGGTACTTTACCTTTGTCCTGCCAAAATGGGTGCTAACGGTCTTTTCTTACTTTAGTGAAGTCCCTTGCAGATTGAGTCCGCACGGTCAAGGGAGTACTTGGAAGCCATCTTTGATTTGAGGGAGGCAAGACCGTCATGAGAGACACTCTGGCTTTTATCATGGCAGGAGGCAGGGGAGCAAGGTTGATGCCTTTGACATCTGACCGCTCCAAGCCCGCTGTTCCATTCGGCGGCATTTACAGACTGGTAGATTTTACCCTCAGTAATTGCATCAATTCCCAGCTTTACAGAATTGTGGTGTTGCCCCAGTACAAGTCCCAGTCCCTAACTGAGCATCTGGAGGCGGGATGGAATATATTCAGTGCCAAATTGGGCCATTTTCTCAAGATAGTGCCTCCCCAACAGCGGGTCGGCCTAGACTGGTACAGGGGTACCGCTGATTCAATTAGGCAAAATATCTACCTCATTGAACGCACCAGGCCCAAATTTATCCTTATACTTTCTGGGGATCATATCTACAAGATGGACTACAGCCTTTTTCTCAAGTACCACAAGGATAAAGATGCAGATGTCACCATATCCACGCTGGAGGTGGATGTAGAGCAAGCGCATCATTTTGGCATCGCCGTTGTGGACCACGAAAACCGTATCCTCGGTTTCCAGGAAAAGCCCAAAAAAGACATCAAGACAATCCCTAATGACTTCTCCAGGGTACTGGCCTCTATGGGCATTTACCTGTTCAAGACCGAATCGCTGCTGAAAATTCTAAACAGCCACAAGGGGGACGACTTCGGAGGCGATATCATACCCACTATTCTCAATGACTATAGGGTTTACGCCTATCCTTACAAGCGGTTCAACAAAATTGTAGATCAGATATATGTCACCATGGAAAATGGCGCGCGTGCATTGCAGACAGTTGACAAGACTCGCGACTCTACCTATTGGCGCGATGTGGGCACCTTGGATGCCTATTGGAATGCCAACATGGATTTGACTGGTGTAGACCCTTTTTTTAACCTTTACGGCCGGAGGTGGCCCATCCATACCTATCAATCTGCAACTCCGCCTGCAAAGTTTGTCTTCAACAACGAAAGAGCAGAAGGCGGAAGGGTTGGAAAGGCGCTGGACTCGCTCGTAGCGGCCGGGTGCATCATAAGCGGCGTGGTCAGAAACTCTGTGCTCTCCTACAACGTCATAGTGGGAAGTTGGTCCAATGTAGAGGAATCCGTTATCATGGATGGGGTGATCATTTGGAGGCACTGTAAGATCAAGAAGTGTATCATCGACAAGGAGAATTTCATTCCATCCGGTACCCGAATCGGCTACGACCCGGATGATGACAGAAGGCGATTTACACTGACAGAAAGGGGAATCGTGGTGGTGCCAAAAGGTTACTTTAAAGAGTAGCGCATGGCGCGCCTGGGAGGATTCGAACCCCCGACCCGCGGATTAGAAGTCCGCTGCTCTGTCCTGCTGAGCTACAGGCGCACCCTAAAGGTCAGCTTTGATATTCTTCCTTCTGACTCCTGCCTCCTCGTTCCTGACTTCTAACTACCATTGTTTAATTATACTAATTTCGGAAAAATTTCAGCAAAAAATTAGGCGAAAAGGCCTCACCTACTTGATGCGTCGCAGGTAATGATTAGTAGCGGCACCATTGAGTACCTGGCGAATTGCAACATTAGTATTCTCCTCTAATTCGCCCATTATCTTCGCCAGGGCCCTCAGGTGGATCAGACTTTTCCTTGACTTGTTTTGGTGAGGGAGTCCAAGGTCGGGATTTGCTAATATGTCTATTACTTTATCTAAGAACAGTAGATCAAATTGATCCGGCATTTTGTATATCAAGTCAATCCATTGCTGCTTAAGCTCCTCAGGCATCTTGTCATAGGCGCTTATAAGGGTGGAATCTTTTCCAACATATAAAGTCCGTCGAAGGCCTTCTAGGGTCTCTTGAACCCTTCGTCTCAACTCGTGGTTTCCGTTACTGCCGCTGAGAATATCGCTCCACTTGCTTTCTATCTTTGCCCTAATCCAGTTCTCGGCTTTTTCTGGTGTAAATGAAAATTCAAGGAATTTTCTGTGGGCTCTCCTCAAATCATACTTGAGATTTTCCTCTGCACCTTCGACACAATCCAAGGCCCTATCCAATTCCTCAATATAATCCTCCTTCGCATCTTCGATGTTACACCCATTCCTTATAATCTCTTCCCACTGATCTCTTAGAAAACCCACCTCGTGTTTTATGAGAGAGAATATAAGGCCAGACTTGCTAATGGTGTTTCGAAGGGAATCGGATATTATATTGCAAGAGTTAACCTTGTCCTGGGCTAGCTCCCTTATTGCATTCAGAGACTCTTCTCTTAATTGATAAGAGAGAAGCTCTGTGCCTAAGGTTCTCGACAGTTTCTTGATCAAGCGAGTCTCGGGACTGTCTATCTTTATGGTGCCAAGCTGAAAGTGAATCTTTATGACCGCCACCACAATGTAATCCGTGTCTTGCCAGATTGGCTCACCGTCATAAGTCCTTGGGTATTCAACTTCTGGCTGTCCCTCTAAAAAAAGATCTTGCTTGCGCACCAAGACCGGCTCCATATGGTGAGAGTCCTCATGCCCGCCTCCAAGTTGAATCCTAATGCTCCTTGTATCACTCCCTGGCTTTTCCGCTGTCCAGCTCTTTTGTTTCTCCACGCACCACGACATGGCTTCCAAGGGCCGCCCCGGTTCGTCCCGGTACTCCATCCATGGTTTTCCAGGAGGATTGTAATCTGATTTTTCTGGAAGCCCCCACGAGATGTTTTTCCTTTCCTCATCTATGATACCCGAAGTAACCCTAGTGGCGACCATTTCAGGAGGGCTACCTATGGAATAAACTGTACCCTTGTAGGCGTTCGGGAGGCAAAAGAGAATTGTCTCGATTATTTCCTTGCAAGCCCGTTCAAGAGAGGTCTTGTCTACTCTAAGTGACAATTCATAAACCCCGGAGTTAGAATGCTCAGCACTCACTGGGCAATTCGACTTTCAAGAAACCGTACTTTAAGGATTTTTTTTGCTTTGTCAATAAAATAATTCGTCTAGCTTGACATTCATGGTGCTGAATAAGAAATTTTTCTTATGGGTAGGATCCGTGTTGCACTCCAAGGGGCAGGGAATGGGTTTTGGAGAAAATCATGTCACATTAGGTGATTGCCGCCTCCCCTTCTCTTTATTTCCTGGACCACTGCCTCTACGATCTCACCGGCACTTCCCTGTAAAAAGATGTCAGTTATAGAATTAGTGAGATGCGTTCTTTCCATGTTGATTTCAATCACCTTGGCATGATTCTGTTTTGCTATAGTGGGTATAGTATTTGCTGGAGAGACAAGGGCAGAAGTTCCAATCACCAAAAGGACCTTGGCTGAGGAGGCTAGTTGGAATGAGCGACTAAGTGCCTCTGGCGGTATAGGCTCACCAAAAAACACTACATCCGGTTTTAAGATTTTTCCGCATTCACATCTGGGAGGAAACTCGCTTCTCTTCGCATCGCTTTTATATTTCTTGCCGCACCATAGACAGGACAGGGTATTGGAGTTGCCATGGTATTCGATTACGTTCCTCGAACCTCCCTCCTGATGGAGATTATCTACGTTCTGGGTAATGATGTAATGCAAATACCCCATTTTCTCCAGTTCGCCAAGGCCTATGTGGGCCTTGTTTGGCCTAGCTGCCGATACAATCTCATCCATATCACGCAACATCTGCCAAACCTTTTCAGGATCAGCCCGGAAGGCTTCAATGCTCGCGTATTCTGCTGGATCATACTTAGACCACAATCCTCCAGCGCCGCGGAAATCCGGTATCCCGGACTCTACCGAGATGCCGGCACCTGTAAGCGCTAAAGTGAGATTGGAGTTAATTACCATCTCAGCGGCTCTTGCGATGAGTTTATCCATATGTCCGCTCCTTCTTGGTTACGACAACTACTCCGCTGGTTCAAACAGGATCTTTCGATCAGTGTTGCTATAAAGCTTGAATCGCGCCTTCAGTATCTTTTGCTCACCAAAGATATTTTCCAGCCTCACCTCTGCATCGCTTAACTCCACTAAGTCAACATTTTCCAAAATTTTCTCCTCTGTTCCATCTTTCACCAAAAACGCATGAGCCTCACACATTTAAAACACCACCTTTCCAATCTTTCTTGGGGTTATTTTTCCAGAGCCTCCAGTGCTCGTCTCAGGCACTCGTTGCTCTGAACACTCAGGCGGATCATTTCCCTAACCTGGCGAGCACTTTCCTCCTTGCCGGCCTCCTCGAGCTGTTCTGCGAACAACTCATATTCCTCTTTATGATGATCATTGTGAGTAATCCAATGTTCAAGCCTGATTTTGGCCTTCTCAATAAAGTCCATTTCGTCCTCCACTTTTCATTTCCTTGCAATAGCAGCAACTAATTAGTTCGCATCCATAAACTCTATACCCCTCTCCCCCTCGAGGGGGAGAGGCTGGATGAGCCTGCCTGCCGGCAGGCAGGCCTGCCTGCTGCAGGCAGGGCTCAAGGCAGAGGGAATTTATGGATGGACAGTAATAAAAAAGGGTAAGACATGCATAGTGACATGTCAATATATTTTGAAATACATTTTCTAGATTCATTTTAATTGGGGAAGAATAGTTGACTCCTAAGGGGTATCGGGTTAATATCCAAAAAATCCATCAACGAGGAGGGTGCGGATATGGGAGAGCTAGAGATATTGGAAGGGAAGAAGGTCCTCGTAGTAGACGACGAGGAGGATATCCTGGAGACTCTAGAAGAACTCCTTGATATGTGCCTAATAGACAAGGCCCCCAACTATGAGACCGCAATGAAATTCCTCAAAAAGAACACGTATGACCTGGCAATATTGGACATTATGGGGGTTAGGGGGTATGATTTATTGGAAGAAACTCGGAAAAGGGGTGTTCCGGCAGTGATGCTAACTGCCCATGCTTTGAGTCCCGAAAACCTTATCAAATCTGTTAAGGGTGGCGCGCAGGCATATCTGCCTAAAGACAAGATGTCAGACATTCCCACCTATGTCACTGAAGTTCTTAAGGCAGTAAAGGAAGGCGAGAAAGCGTCTCTAGGCTGGTTTAAGAAGCTGAACCCCTTTTTCGAAAAAAAGTTCGGTCCTGATTGGAAGGAAAAGCACAAGGATCTTTGGGATGCGATGGAACAAACCTACCGGGTGTCCAGGGAGGATTTGGAACAGCTGATGTAAATCGCTTCCAAATTCAACATGTTTCTGACAACGGTATTGTCACTGAGAAGGTGGCTCCGCAGCCCCGGTCACTGTGCAGGGTTAACTTCCCTCCCATGTCCTCTACTAGTACCAGCACACCAGCAAGGCCGAGCCCATGGCCCCTTACAGGGCAGGCTCCTTGCCCGTTCATTTGGAAGTAGCACTCAAATATCCTCTCATGATATTCTTGTGGTATACCTTCGCCATCATCGCTCACGGTGAGCACTAATGTGTCACCCTCTCCGCGGATCGTCACCTCCACGGTATTGCGCTTATATTTTAAAGCATTGTTCAGCAGATTTCTGAGAATCTGCCTTACCTTGGGCTCGTCAAGGCAAACTTCCTGAGCCCATAGCCTATTTTCTACATTGAGGCTCACGCCATGGGCTCCGAGAACCTCTTTTAGGGAGCTGAGGTCTGAGCAAGTTCTCATTTGTTCAGATAAGTTGTCATTGGTAAGATCAAACACCTCTAGTAGGGTGTTTTTCACAAGTTCCGATATGCTACATGTGGATACATGGACAACCCCCTCCTTCGATCTTCCAAGTTCCAGCGCATCATTTACCAGTGTCTGTGTTACCCTAGTGTTTCGCAACGCTCTACGAAGGACCTTTTCCTGCTTGTGGGTGAGCTTGCCGTATTTCTCTTGGCGATTCAGTAAAGATGTTATTCCGGCCTCTATCACAGCCAATGGCACCTTCAAATCGTGGATTAGGAAGTCTATTTTTATTCTCTCTTTCTCCATGTTACCGCCTCTTGACCCAGGAGTCTCCCGAAGTATGTCATCAGTGCTTTGAGTATGAAGAGAAAACTGCGACCCGTTATTTTCCTGATTCCTATTTGATGATTCGTTAGCCGTCTTTTTTACAATACCTAGAAGGGTTGAAATAATCAATCGTTGACTCTCCTCGATTCCATTAGATCTTGCTAGGACCTCAGCAGTATACCCGCGTATCCGACGAAACTCGAATCAGGCCTGATATCATAGCTCGTATAATAATCTACTTCAAAGGCTTTTTTGGCGCCTAGCGCTACGGCAGCCTCAATAGCTGATGCTGCAGCCCCCGAACAGCACGCGTTATGGCTTTTGAGGGCCTCATCTATCACTGCTGGAGCGTCCATATTGAGCATTAACTCAATAACTCGTCTGTCATTTTCCGTTTTTACCCATTCTACGGCACGCTCCCCGGTACCCTTGGGTAAAAAGCCATAATTATAGCCATAGTGGGTAAGGTCTGTAGAGCCGATAATCACGGCTCTTCTGCCAAGCTCCATGGCAATTTCAGCGGCCCTCCTAGCTATGGAGAGTGATTTCTTAGTTGGAGGAAGACCCATTGGTACGATCTTGATGTCCCCAAGAAAATACCTGACAAAGGGCAACTGCAGTTCAATGGTATTGTCAGGTTCATATCTCCAGGGAGTTTCCAGGCTAAAATCAAACTCCAAGGTAAGCCGGCTTGCGAGCTCCGAGTCAATTTGAAGTTGTCCCAAAGGCGTATTCCATGCGCCTTCCTTCATTATATAATTAGGGCTTGATGGATGGAGATGCCTACCAAATATTATGCATGTATCAGGTGCGACATCCACTCCAAGACATCGGATCACATTGCAGGCCAACCTTCCTGAATAAAACCACCCTGCGTGTGGTACGATACCTCCTATTGACAAACCCTCTCCAGGGCAAGGAGCTCCTTCTCCCATAAAAGCCTCTATGGCTCGAATACATTCCTTCTCTCTCCCAGGATACCATGATCCAGCGAAATCAGGCTCCCTAACAGCCATAGTGCTCACCTCCTGTCTGAGCCATTTGGTGCACTGTCACAATTTACCCACCACCTCACACGATCTTTTCATTGCCGGTGTACCATTTTACTGCTAGAATCTTACCCGCAACATAATTCAGTTTAAGTGGAAAACAAGAAAATTTTACAAGCTATATTTTAATCTGACAAGCCGAGGTGTAGTTGAATGCTGGGCCACATTGAGCAATGGTTAGTGCGAATTCCCGTACTCCTCTTTGCCATCACCATACATGAGTACGCACACGGAAAAGCTGCATACTCTCTGGGCGATCCCACGGCAAAAAATGCAGGCCGCCTGTCGTATAATCCCTTGGCACATATCGATCCCCTCGGTGCTATCTGTTTGTTTTTGTTTAACTTTGGATGGGCGAAACCTGTCCCCGTTAATCCAGCCTATTTTCGGAACCGCAGACAAGGAACAATTCTCATGGCCCTTAGCGGCCCTCTTTCCAACCTTTCTGCGGCCTTCGTGGCAGGGCTCTTCGTACGTTATTTCCTCTTACCCTGGCAGATTTATAGAGAAGTTCTTACCTACCTCCTCTTGATGAATATAGGGCTGGGGTTATTCAACCTAATTCCCATCCCCCCTCTGGATGGCTCTCACATTCTCGAAAACCTCCTGCCCCCTCGAGCAGCCCAGAGATTTCGCGTCATTGGTCGCTATGGCCCCATTGCTATCATCTTAATAGTGCTTCTAGACAACTACGCCCGAACTGGCATAATCAATACTATTCTTATTTACCCCATGTTTCATCTTGCCCATCTTTTTGCAGGAGATAATTTATGGCGGCTACTCACCCTCCTCAGGTAACCAGCCTTTTTACATCATATCCTTATCGCTCGCCTCTATAGCCTTATCGATTTCAGCCTTGAGCTGGTAAGGCAGACCAGGCATATCTACGCTCAGAAAGCCCCGCACAATAGTTGAGGTCGCTTCTTCTTCGCTTAAGCCACGTGACATCAGGTATGTTATCTGTTCCTGCGCTATTTTCCCTACAGCTGCCTCATGGGACATCTCCACGCCCTCAGCATGACCTTCCAGTTCCGGGATTGCATGAATAACACCACCTTTTAGAATAAGACCCTTGCACTCCAGATGAGCCTTGATTTCAGGGACTTCACCTATGAGATGACCGCGCGCAATGATCTTCCCTCCATTGCTGATGGTACGTGAGACAATCTCTGCCCGGCAACCCGGCTTCTTCAGATACACCCTCCCACCAACATCGTGTTCTGAGCCTGGGGATCCCACTATAATACTGTAAAGCCTGGCAACCGCATTTTCTCCCACAAGCTGCGTCGTCGGATACATTTGGACTGATTTCACTGGCTTCATACAGATATAGTTGTTCAGAAATAGCCCTCCCTCTTCCACCCGGGCCACAGATCTGGGTCTTACAACCATGTCTTCAGCCCAGTTATGGATCATGGTGAAAGTAAGCTTCGCGTTTTTCTTAACATAATACTCTGTCACGCCCAGGTGAGCTCCCCTCTTAAGGTGAGGAGAGGTTGTACATCCATTTATGATGTGAAGTTCTGAACCCTCCTCGGCAATAATAATATTGTGCACGTTTTGTTGGAGGCCTTCCTTTCCCAAATACAGGCATGCCTGAATTGGGTACACACTTCTGGTTCCTGGCAAGGCCCTAATAACGTATCCATCATGGAGATTCAATTCAACGGACGCTGTATACTTATCCACATCAACCGAAACTAGCTTCCAGTAATAGTCTTTAACCCATTCATATTCTTGGAGGGCTACTCGAATGGGGATAACCTCCACCCCCTTTTGTTTAACGTCGCAATAAACAGTCTTTGTATCCATTTGAAAAAATGTGCCACTTCTTTGCTCCTCGGTAGGGTCAAGTCCGGACATGATCAATTGTTTCTTTTCTTCTTCGGGTAGCCTTAGAAGGTCTTGGTCAGTAAGTTCCTTGTGCGCCACCCCGGCCTTTTCAAATTCTTGCAGGTCCACATCCGGCCCTAAGGCCGCCTTTTTGTTTATTGCCCTTTTAGCCTTTTCTAAGAGTTCTGCCCGATAATGCATCTCACACACTCCTTATACCCTGATTTGCTAATGCAATTAAGAATCTCGCGTGGGTTACTCACACAGCTTAGATAGCCCTCATATAGGACCTGGCCCTTATCCGCCGCAATGTAATCCAAGATATATCCGGTATGGGTGATAATTAGCCCCATTTTCGTTCGCTCCAGCTTTTTCTGCATCTTCGGGCGGTTGTTCCCCTCTCTTTCTTCTAGATCTTTTTGAAGAAGCATGGCTATGGTTTTCCCTACTAATGCAATATTCTCCATATCTACACCTGACTCGGGCTCGTCAAACAGCATGAGATCAGGGTCTTGAGCCATGAGCTGGAGCAATTCCGATCTCTTTATCTCACCGCCTGAAAACCCATCATTGACATCCCTATCCAGAAAATCCTCAAAATTCACTCGCCTGGCAAGTTCTTCCACGCCTTGTTTGCGTTTGGCGCAAATTTGGACTAATTGCCTGGTTTTGACTCCATGAATAGTTGGCGGCCTTTGGTATGACATTCCTATACCGAGTTCTGCCCTTTCATGGATGGGCATATTAGTTATATCCTTACCCTTGAAAAATATCTTGCCCTTCTTCACATGGTATTGGGGGTAGCCCATAATGGTCATGAGTAATGTGGTTTTCCCCGACCCATTGGGCCCAAAAAGGACATGCGTCTCGCCTGGTTTTATCTCGAGGTCTATATGATTCAGAATTGTTTGGCCCGCAAGTTCAACCTGTAGGTCCTCTATAACTAACACCGTGAGCCTCCTTTCCTAAAAGGGTGGACAAATACTTAAAGAAGGGTTTCTTCAAGTTTTCCTTCTGTTCTTATTACACCTTATATGGAGCCATGTAAATACAATCCATGGCCCAGCTTATTAACATAAACCTACCGTGGTGCTCTTCAAGGGGGCGAACAAAGACTATTTTTTCTAATTCTTAGAGTAACCACATTATGTCTGTCAGGGCATTCCAGCACCAGTTCATCTTCCGAAGACCATGGATGCTTCCCGCCGAATTGCATTACACTAAGGCGCAGTGACCTGCTACCTCTATTACCTCTGCCTTTAGCAAAGTTTTTAGCTCGCTTTGACTGGCCATCTCTATCCTCCATCTTATTCTTTATCGAGGGATACTCCCATTATTGCATCTTAGACATTTTAAGTAATTTTACCACATAAACTAAAGGCACTCCTAAGCTCAAATGCAACCGTGTTTTGGTTTGACAAAATTGGGAGCTATCTTTATAGTCTGTAGTCTTTGGCCACTAGCGTGTCTGAAGGTGAACTTTGCGCTCAACCTGGCCCTGTCTTAAGCTCAGGCGCCAAACATATAGAAGAGGTAAATTACGATGAATTATTTGTTTACACCCTTTCGGATTAAGGACCTTGAAATTCCCAACCGGATTGTAATGCCTGGCCTCGCCTCCTTCTTAATAGAAGACGACGGATCTATCACCGATAAGACCATAGAGCATTACCGCCTACGGGCTGCCGGTGGTCCCGGGATGGTAATTGTTGAGGCCTGTGCTGTGTCTCGTGAGGGTGTGGTGTCCCCCCATCAGGCCAGGATTTATGATGACCGCTTTATCGAGGGGCTAGCTAGAATAGCTGAAGTGATGAGGGCAGAAGGAGCAGTTCCTGCAGTACAAATCCACCATGGCGGCAGGCAAACCTCCTCCAAGGTCATCAAACAAAAACCCCTTGCGCCCTCTCCCCTTCCCTGCCCCACTATTCGGGGTGAGGTTGAGCCCTTAACAGTGGAAAAGATCCAGGAACTTGTCCTTAAATTTGCTGATGCCGCGGAAAGGGCGGTTCAGGCTGGCTTTGACCTGATAGAGATTCACGGAGCGCACGGGTATCTAATAAATCAGTTTCTCTCACGCTTTTCTAATATACGGGAGGACGGATATGGAGG
>Ga0180301_10000979_pt1 | contig 22424 bp, 21 predicted proteins | sample GuaBasSediGuay16_FD_121797 | JGI IMG/M metagenome (GOLD analysis project Ga0180301, IMG submission 121797) | Subseafloor sediment microbial communities from Guaymas Basin, Gulf of California, Mexico - Guay16, Core 4569-2, 12-15 cm | ecosystem: Environmental > Aquatic > Marine > Hydrothermal...
ATGTTCCTCTTTGTATTCTGAGAAACTGAAAATTTCAGAAATGTATGGAATGCCAATAATTTAATGTGATATATTCATATTTTAGACAAAAAACCGCTTGTTCCAGTAATATAAACAGTTTAGGCTAATTATTGAAGCAGCCATCAATGAAACTATTACTTAATAAATACTCCTTTGACAATTTAGATTATGAAAAGAGTTATATATTGTTTGGCGTGACTTTTGTTAAACTGTAAATGGTGATTTTATGGAGAGAACAGGGCCTAGAGGAGCAGCGTTTGTTGGCTTTCTATTCTTGCTAGTAGGTGTTTTTCTTGTATTGCTTGGTGCTACAAGACTCTTTGATCTAGGGGTAATAGGGAACTATGTTTCCAGTATTTCATCGCAAGACATCGAGATAATACAGCGTATAGGTGCTACAGGCAGCTACATGTTAATTCTATACGGCATAATTGCCTTTGCTTTGTCAATAGGTTTCTTCCAGCAACAGGAATGGGCAGCTGGCGGAGGTTTCGTCTTAATTTTAATTTCTTTAGTTTCAACGGGTTTCATCGCATGGGAACAGTATAGTCTTTTTGGCTTATCCGTGATGTCTACCACTCTTTCAATGGTTACATGTTTAGTGATGGCACTTATTCTGGTATATTTGATTGTAGCAAGAGGTTGGAAATAAAAACTTAATTTGCTGAGATTTATCTCAGCTCTTTTTATTTAGATAGTTTAAAAGTTAATAATAATGCTACATTACAATAATTAGTGTTATGAGATATTGTAGCTCGGAAATTTAATTTATATGATTTTTGTTAATGCTTTGTATAGTTTTTCTATGTTTTCCTGTTGAGTCTGATATTGGATCTATTTGGCGATTTGGGTAAAATTTTTCCACTAATTCTGGTTTTGCTTCCGGTAAGTCTATTTTATTTGCCACTACGACTGTTGGTTTTCTCTTTGCTTCCAAGGTTCCTAATATTATGATGTTTATTTGTTCATAGGGCATTTTTGTAGAGTCTATAACGGTTATTGCTGCATCTATTTCATCCATCGATTCTATTGCCTTTGTTATTCCTTTTATTGCTTCTCTTGTCCGTTGAATTGCTTCAGATTCGCTTAAGCCGTACTTGATGAACTCTAAGTGGCTTATTTTTGTTGCTAGTCCAGGTGTATCCAATATGGTTAGTTTAAGGTTCCTTCCATTCACGTTTAGCTCAAGGTTTTCTATTCTTACTATTTCTCCGGTTTCGTGAGGTATTTCCGAAACTACCCCTTTTGGTTCCACATTGCAGTCCATCGCTATTCTATTTGCTAACGTGGTCTTTCCGGCGTTCGGTGCACCATAAATACCTATAACTATTCTCTTTTCTTTCTTTCCGAATAATCTATGAAGCCATTTTTGCGCTTCTTCAAGCCCAAATATGTCTTTCTTTCTACTTGACAGTTGTAAAGTGTTATCACTCAAGTAGGGGTTTAAAGACGACAAGCCTTTCCCCCAAACGTAGCAACTTATTAAGATTCTTTAAAGTAGGTAAGCCAATAGTAACAACTACATATTACCATTACAATATTCGAGAAAGGGAAACGTGAGAGAAATTTATCAAGCCTACATTTTAATCAGTTTTCATTCGCCTGCGAGTTTAAAGGGTTGTTTTTAGATATTTGTATAATAGTTCTCTCGCCTTTTTCATAGATTCCGGGTACATTTCTGTAAGTTTGCTTATGATTTCCTGTGGGCTGTTGGATTTTACTATTATGTTTAATATGTTTAGCAGTGTTTTCTTTGCTTTTTCCGTGTAGTTTCTGCTGATTTCTAGGGTAACGTATGATCCGTGTTCTTTAAACTTGTTTTTAGCGTATGGTGGTGGTCCTCCATGTAAAACTTGATCCTCTATCAAAGGCTCTTCTATGTAAGGTACTAGGGGTGGTACATTCTTTTTCTCTAACCGATGCGAGTTGGTTAAGCTTTGGTAGGATTTTGGGTTAAATGCATGTAGCTCAACAACTATGTCGGGTTTGTAGTGTTCTAGGATTTTGCAATATGTTTTGTAGGCAGATGTCTCCAAGTACTTCGGGTTAATGACGCTAATGTTTGTTTTTCCTTTAAGGTCAACTGTTGGAACTATTATTACTGATCCTTTCAAGGGTTTCGGCTTAAATTCTTCAAGTATGGGCCAGGTTGCCTCTCTTTCCTGTCTATGCATTTCACCTATAATGAGACGTACAATACCTTTGTCAGCGTGGTACTCTCTTATCTTCAGCTTTCTTTTCAGATTTTCAATTTCGTTGTTTAGATTCTTTATTTTGTTAATTGTCAACCTTCTACAACCATGGTTAGTGTTACTAAATGTTAGGGTAGTTTTTAAATTTCGATTTTAATATTTCGCTATAGGACGAATTGAAAATAAGGTTTCGAAAATTAGGAAGTTAAAATGTAGAGGTTATATTGTTCGTTGAATGATTTTTTCTGCTGCTTTTTTCATACTGTGAAGTATTATTCCGAGACTTGTTTCTGGATTTGCCATTCCAACTATTACAAAGTCTTTGCCAGCAGTTACTGCAACTATTTTTGCATGCGTTCCTTCAATTATTATTCTTTTTACATCTCCTTTATCAAGTTCAGTGAAAACTGTTTCTGCAGCTTTTATTATCGTAGCTGTCATAGCTGCAAGAGTTTCTTCATCTAAGTCTTCAGGCATTAAACTTGCTACAATCAATCCGTCTCTTAAAACAACTGCTAGGGCATATATACCTGTGTTTCTTTTAATCTCCATTAAGATTTCATTAAATGTTTCATGAACAGTTTCCGCGGAGGTCAACCTTCCCACCTAACGTCTTAGATTTATAATAACATTTGTTGTATTACCTATTACTAAATATAAAAATTTGCATTTAACCAGAATGTCGACGATAACCTTGCACATTCTGCAACATGCTTGTAAATTAATAAATTGATTGAAAATGCTTCAATATAAATAGAAAACATCGATTTCAATAGAAATTGTTAATTTGTTTTCCAGCATATTAATTAGCTGGCAAATCGTTAGAATAAAAAACTTGATATGCGCTATGTTAATCATAATCATACACGTAGCTGACTAAATTCGTCTCAAAGAAGGAGTTGTACGAATTGAAATGTGAAATTTTACTTGAAAAGGTTATTCCTGGGATTATCCTCTTCTCTTTATGGTTAGATGGTTATTTTTTCCGTTGATCTTGCTTCCCATATTTTATGTTCTTTTTGTAGAGAAAAAGAGTTTAGAAAGGCTCATTTTTTCGAAACATAGCTTTTGGCTATCGATAGCTATCGGTATGTCAATATTTTCTGTTTTAAGCGGGTTATATTTATCTGTTTTTTCCTATCATATTCATTCTTTGTAGAACAGGCAAATATTACGTTGTCTTTTTAGACGTTCTCTGGTACCCTATTTATGAAGAGCTTACCTATAGATGCTTTATCTTACGTATTTTTTGATAAATTCCATCGCATTTTTCCATAAAATTCTCTCTTTAATTTTTTCGTCAATGTTAAGTTCAAGCAGAGTTTTTAATGTTTTTTCTGGTTTCCACCAAACCAGAGGTATCTCGCTTCCGTAAAGAACTCTATTTGGATAATCCTTTATTAAGTTTACAACTTCTTCAGAAAACCATTTTACTTTTTCACCTGTAACAGGATCAATAACCGTTATATCGACAAGCGCGTTTGATGTTTCGGTGTAAATGTTTTTCCTCGCATCAAGTAATCTTCTGAGTTCCTTTGGTTTTCCAAGCATCATGTGGGCGAGAATTACTGGAATGTTATAGTTGTATATTAGGGGTTCGTACATTTTTGGATCTGAATATTGGAAACTGTTATCTGGAAACCAACCCGTGTGAATGTAAAGCGGTTTTTTCAATTCTTCAAGTAGATCGTAGATTTTTAGAGCTTCTTTTGAGTCTGGTCTAAATTTTTGGACGGGTGGATGTAATTTTAATCCGTCTATCCACTTGTTTTCAAAAGCCTTTATGAGTAGTTCTTCACTGTTTTCTGGGTGAAATGCGCCAAAAGTTATGAAACCGTACTTCTTTTTAAGTTCTCTTTGCCATCTATTAAGTTTCTCACTATATTCCGGGGTGATGGCGTGAGTTAGATTAAAAATCTGCTTTACACCTATATTTTTCAATACATTTAAGGCTTTTTCCCATTCCATGGGCATTACAACTTTCAATTTATGTTTCTTTTCAATCCAAGCGTAAAAACGCCACACAACATCGTCAGGAAACAGGTGAACATGAGCATCAATCATCTGTTTCACCTAAATAACATATGAGTTAACGATATCATTGTTATTTTAAGCTTTGGAGAAACTATTAAAGCTCTTACTGGAAGCGAAATACCGTATATTTACATAAAATTCGTTAATAAAATATAAAATAAAATTATTGAGTAATGTTTACTGTTTTTCTATGAGTGCTGCTGAAAAGTAGCCTATTAAAGCGCTAAATAGTCCAAGTAGTGCTATGAGTATTAAGCCGATTCCTAGGAACATTGAAAGGTTTGAGAATGCTAATGCAAAGCTTCCTGGTAGCTTTAAGTAATCGATTAAGAAAAATATTCCCCAAGTGAAAAGAAGCCCTAGGAACCCTGATAAAGCCGCTGTTTTAAGATTCTTTGCAAGGAATCCTCCAACTATTCCAGCTATTACAAGCAGTTGCCAAATCTTTGTGAATTCCAATGCAATGCCAATAATTAATGTAATTAACAAACATGGTAGGAAGCTTAGTTTTTTCATTTTATCACCCCGGAGAAAATTCCAAAGTACTTTCAGCATCTTCTACATCTTCTGGAGCCGCAGGGAAGCTCATTTGCTTATATTCACCGTCGAGCCACATTCTAAGTTGATCGTAATAATGTTCGCTGAATGGATTACCCGACTGTCCCCCTGGAATTATGCATAAGCTTTGGTTAAGGTCATTGAAGTTTAAGATTTCTCTCCAAGAGGGCCCGCTCGCACCAGATGAGGCGATATTATTGACGCATTGACTCCATCCCCAGGCTTCCCAGTTGGGGTAGTTGAGCCAAGAGAATTTTATGCCAAGTGAATGTTCAATGTTCAGCTTGTGTAGGTTAGAAAACTTCCAGTTGCTCATGTCTTCTCCGAACTCTTCTTCTAGTAGTTCAATGGTTTTTTCGAAACTTTCACTTATTATAATTGCTGCAGTTTCAATTTCTTTAGTGAAAACGTTGTCAAACCAGTGGGAATTTGGATCAAATTTTACCCATGCTTCTATTATACTTGTTGGTATTTCCCCTACAATCCTTCTAATATCGCTTTCTGTGACGTTAAATTCACTAACTGTTTTGTTGATTTCTATGAACTCGTCTGCAAGTGTCATGTTTCTGAAAATGCTTAGCCACTTAACGAAAATTGTTGGAGCGACGAGATCTGGGAGCATTGAATAGTTCCATTCCTTAAGAATATTAAGGGCGCTTTGTATTTTTTCATCGGCTACTCCTTTAAGGGCTTTTTCTATTTCCGGTACTAGTTCAGCTGCTGGAACATAAAAGACGTCGTTTTGTATTTTCTTCATATCTTCTATTGTTACATAGCCCTTTTCTCTTATGCATTCTTTTATAAGATAATCGATTCTATATGCTCTATAGTAGTCTGCAAATTCCCATGCAATATCGTAAATGTATGGATACGACTTGTTTGCTTGCCTATTGTTTGCAGTTACAACATAGCCTTGTTTAGGATTCCACAGGGTCGGAGCTTCGTTTGCATCGATCCAATCGTTTAGATTCCACTCTATAACGTTTTCGGAGCTTCCATTAATGGGTAATCTTGGTATTAAAGCTGTTATCGGGTTTGAAATGTCTATTGCTTTAGTACCATTGGGATAGGTTCTGTTGGGATACCAGCCTACTGCTCTCCATCCAAAGTTTCCATATATGTCTGCGAATACATGGTTTTGAGGAGGTGTATGGAAATAGTAGGTTGCTTTCAAAAATTCTTCTGCGTTTTTTGCGTGAACATATTTTAGCAATGCTAAAGATTCTAGTGAGCCGTATCTTTCTCCTAACCAGCAGGCTGCAAATTTTGTTCCCCTTCTTTCGATAATAGGGCCGTGAACTGTAAAGTTTAGTTTAATTGTTCTTTTCTCGTATCCGTTGCCAGTTTTGACCAAAATTTCTTGGTTTAATGTTTCTACGTCTTTCCATGAACCTTTGTAAAGGTATTGTCCTTTATCGTTCCATTTGTAGTAGTAGAAGTCCATTTGATCTGCACCTACATTTGTGAAGCCCCATCCAACATACTGTGTGCAACCGATGATGATTAAGCCGATTCCTGGGAATGTTACCCCTCTAGCGTTGATGAAATCTTCATCTGGGCTTTTAACCACATAGTGAACCTCGTACCATACGGGTGGTACCACGAGCTGTAGATGGGGATCGTTGCAGACTATTGGTTTTTTAGTTTTGGTTAGATTTCCACCTACAACCCAATTGTTAGATGCAAACATGGATCTTATTGGTGCTATTGGAGATAAGGCTTCTTCCACCCATTTTAGGATCTCATTAATACCTTTAGCTTCCATGTTTGATGTGTAGATGAAAGAGGCTTTAGCTGGATCAGCTGGGTTCACTTGGTGGAGGCATGTTTCATTTTCGGGGACGATGAAATGATCAATTAATCTATCTACTGGTAAAAGTTCGAGGAGAAGCTTCGTTCCATTTTCTACTCCATGTTTGCCGATTAGGCCTTGATATATCAGGAAAACTTCTAGGTCTGCAAATGTTCCAGTTAGTCCCCAAGCGATAAGTCTTCCTATTTCAAGGCTGTTTACAGGTGTCCAAGGTTCAGGTTCATAACCTAAGAATTTAAACTCAATAGGCAGTGTACCTTTCTTTTTCATTTCTTCTATTGCAAAGTTTACTCCTTTAGTGTAGGAGTCTAATAGTTCTAATAGTTTCTTTGCGTCGTCTTTAATTAGGTTTACATCAAGTTGTGTGTAGTAGCTAATTTCTTCGCCCTTGGAAATGTTTTCTAAGAGTTCAAGGGTTTTCTGTGCACCTCTGTAGAGCCCCATGATTCTATAGAACAAATCAGTATCATAGGCAGCTTCTCCAATTACCTCGGATAATCTCCCTTCTACAAGTCTTCGCTGCATATCCATTTGGAAAAGTCTATCATGTGCATGCAGATAACCGAGTATGTAGGAGACGTCTTTTTCAGATTGTGCAAAAATGTGCGGTACACCATATTTATCAATTATAACATTAACGGGGTTTTCAAGGCCAGGTACCGTTATCTTTGCATGGCTCGGATACCGGGCGGTGTAAACGGAGCCCCATATTCCTGTTGATGGGTCTGTCATTGATAATAGGGAACGTGGAGTGAACATGCCTGGAAGTGGCGCTAGAAAGGCTATTGTTAAGACAATTCCTAAAACTAAACCTATTAACTCCCTCTTCACCGCTTCTCCCACACTATGAATTGTAAGTATATTATTATTGAATTGGTAAATTTAACCTTTTACATTTAAAGTCTAAAATGAGGATTCCTAGAAGATTAGTTAAATTTAATTTAAATATTAAGTTGAAACACATCATAATAATTGGTATTTTTAAGGGAAAAACGAATCTAAATATCTAAGTTTTGGAGAGGATTGTATGTTAGAAAACTTAAAGGACCAAGTTTTCTCATGTGTAGAGTGTAAAGTTTGTGACAGTGTTTGTTCTTTTTATCTTTCAACTGAAGATGAAGAAGTAGGTGCTTGGAACAGAATTAAAGCGGCACAAGCCATTTTAAACAATGAAAAAACTATTGATGACATCATTAAAGCAGTATATACATGTACTTGCTGCGGAACTTGTGAATCGATCTGCCCTATGAATATTCCTATTTCAGATGTTGTTCGAAGCCTTAGAAATCTTACAGTTAAGGAAGAAAAAGTTCCAGAACCCATTGCAAACCTCTGCAAAAACATTATAAGAAGCGGATCGATGACCGGTGAAGGTTCAGAATACTGGAAGAAATGGATTCCTGACGGCATTAGGTTTCCGGAAAAGGCTGAGCATATTTATCTCGTTGGATGTATGATTCCATTTAGATTACATGAAATAGGACATAAAACAGTAGACATTTTTAGTAAAGCTGGTTTTGATTTTACGATTCTTGGCGAGCAGGAAAGATGCTGTGGACTTCTTCTTGTTGATCATGGATTTTTTGATGAGGCAAAGAAAATAGCAGAAAGCAACATTGCAAAAATAGAGGAGAAAGGTGTTGATAGAGTTTTGACGGCTTGCGCCGCATGTTATTACACATATAAACATGTATATCCACGTATATTTAGAAAACCAGGTTTCGAAGTTCTACATGTTGTCGAGGTTTTATCGGATCTTGTAGATCAGGGGAAAATTAAATTTGGTAAGCGAGTAGAGGAGAAAGTTGTGTTTTTAGATCCCTGCCACTTCGCTAAGACTTCGAAAAAATACGATGAGCCTAGGAAAATTATTGAAAGTATTCCTGGGATAAAGCTTTTAGAGTTTTCTAAAAACAGGGATGAAGGTTATTGTTGCGGTGCTCCTGGAGGAATTAGACTACTATTTAGGGACATCGCAAATTCAGTAGCTATGATGATTATAAGAGAAGCATTGGACCTTGGTGTTTCAAGAATTATAACTGCGTGTCCACTGTGCATGTATCAACTTGCAAGTACCATTAGAAAACGGGAAATAAAAGGGTTAAAAGTGACAGATCTCCCTATACTTCTCCACAAAGCTCTATAATTCGTTTAAACGGTGAACACTTAGGGTTTGTTAATGTCTTCCAGGAAGCCTCCTCATGTAGAATTTATGTTCCCGATATTTTAATTCAATTAATTTTCCTTCATCTATTAGCTTTTCTACGACTCCCCATCCCACTCCAGCCTTGTTAAGAAGTTCTTTGACAGCGTCTTCACGCATTGGATGTACAGCGGTGATACTGAGCAGGTCTTTTTCAACATTGCCTGAGAAGGAAAAGGCAGTGCCTTCATACCCTATAAGGTATTCCACATTTCTAATTTTTTGGGAAAATGTTTGAAATGCTTCGTTAATTGTTTCTTCATGTGGAGGTTTAACCCACTTTTCAGCGGGAGGCCTTGTAGGAATTGCAACGTACGCTATTTTCGGATTTAATTCTTTAAGAAAATCAGCGATTTCATCGAATTCGTTTTTGTAGTTGATTTGATCTATTAGCATGGTTTCTGTTATTAGTTTTCCTTTAAACTCCTTTGAGAAATCTATCATTCCTTCAAGAATTTTTTGTAGGGACAGTGAAGGGTGCGGTCTATTGATTTTTCGCCATAAATCTTCACTTACAGCATCGACTTTTAGAGATACGAGGTTTGCTTTTGAGAGGTCTTTTCTCACATCTTCTCTAAATACTAGTGAGCCATTTGTGAGTACAGCGATTTTGTGATTTAAACTTTTAAGCATTTCTATTTCTTTTCCCAGATTTATGTCTAATGTGGGTTCTCCATCTGGCACAAAAGAAATAAAGTCTAATTCAACTTTCTTTATTTTTTCTTTTACTTCTTTGAAGATTTTTTCCGGGTTGTAAAATTGGCGTCTCTTTGTGCTTATTTTTATGGTTGCACCTAGCTGACAATAAACACATGAATATGAACATATTTTTGCTGGAATATTGTTTACACCTAAACTTCTTCCTAATCTACGCGATGGAACTGGACCGAATACTAACATGAATATAAGTGCTACATCAATCTTCTTAAATATTTCCCAATCTAATAAGCAATTATTAGGTGAGGCTAAATTTTCTGATCTTTCAAAACATTATTGTCTACATTGCACGTAATATTCTTGAGGATAAGGGTTTAATGCTGTTTTTGAAGGTTAAATTTAATTTTAAATTTTGGGCAATAAAACTTTTTAGGCTACTTTGTGTATGGTTTGAATACCCTTTAATAACATATTTACGAGGGATAGAGTTTGAGTAGCGGTGTTATTGAACTATTTGACAGTTACATTACTGAAGTTATGTCTACGCTTCATATACCTGGATTAAGCATTTCCGCCATCAAAGACAACACAGTTCTTTATAGTAGGGGTTTTGGTGCCAGGAATTTAGAGGAGAATTTGCCCGCGACACCTGACACATTGTATGGAGTTGGATCTGTAACAAAGTCTTTCACGGCCCTAGCGATTATGCAACTAGTTGAAGCCGGCAAACTAGATGTACATGACCCTGTCAAAAAATACATCCCTCTCAAAATCGGATTTACCGATCATCCTATCGAAATATTTCACTTATTAACTCATTCTTCGGGCATTCCGAACCTCGGTCAAGCTGAAATAGCAATAAAGAGGGGACTTGGATTTTATGAAAAGTGGATTCCCATGACAAGTTTTGAGGATTTTATGCATTTTGTGAACGGTGCATCCGAAGAAATTGCAGCGAAACCTAGTGAAAGATTCTTTTACTTCAATGAAGGCTACACGATGCTTGGAAGGATTATTGAAGTGGTTAGTGGGATGAACTATGAAGATTACATTAGAGAGAAGATACTTAAGCCGTTAAAAATGAATAGATCTACGTTTTTAAAGGAGGAGTTTGAAGCAGACCCCGACATCATGACCCCCTACTATATTGATAAGGATGATAAGCCGGTTTCAACCAAATTCCCCTTTAACAAGTTGATATATGCTGCTGGAGGACTACTAAGCTCTGTTTCCGAGCTTTCTAACTATATCATTGCAAATATGAATGAGGGCGTTTTCGACGGAATGCAAATTGTGGATCCATCTCTTCTCAAAGAAATACATACTCCTCACATTAAGGTTAATGTTTTTCTGCTTGGATTTGAAAAGCGAAGCTACGGATATGGTTGGGTTATATTAGATAACTTCTTTGGTCACAAAGTGGTTTATCATAGTGGTTCTGTGGGTGTTTGCGGCGCGTTTGTAGCTTTTATTCCCGACCTTAAAACGGGTTTAGCCATAGCTTCTAACGGAAATCCTGATAGTCTATCCATACTTGGTTTAGGTGTTTTAGCTTTATTAATAGGTAAGAAACCTGATGATCTGCCGTTTATAGCGTTTGATAAAAAGCTTAGCATGTTGGCAGGTGTGTATGAGTCTTACAAGGGAGTAAATAGAGTTTCGGTGATTAAGAAGGGTTCTATGCTGTATCTTGAGATTAAGGAAAAGCTTTGGGAGATGAATGTTCCTTTAATTCCCGAAAGTGAAAAATTGAAGGAATACAAGTTCTATATTATAGAAGGCGGTATGAAGATACCGGTTGAATTTGTTGTAGATCCCTCTGGGAAAATAGACCTTTACATGGAGAGGCATCGGCTACATAAAGTTAAAAGCTAATTAAATGGAATGTTCAACATTTCATATCTATTGTGGGGTGTTTCTATGCTGAAATTTGTGTTTTTTGATTTAGATGGGACTCTAGGCTACGTATCTGACAGGGAGATGTTTATTAAATGTTTTATTGATAATCTTGTTGATGTAGCCTTGGAAGAAACGAATTTAGGGAGAAGAATTGTTTCAGATACTTTTTTGAAAGTTATATGGGATATAAGGATGAATCCTCCACTCGTTAGAACCGTTATAGATGAGTTTTGTATGCAAGTTGCAAGAAAGCTTAATGTAGCTTCAACAACCATTAGGAGGATTGTTGATAGATATTATGACGAAAGGTTTCACTTATTGAAACGGTTTTACAGTCCAATTGATGGAAATCATGAAACAATAGAAACTTTGTTGAATAATGGGTTTAATGTTGGTATTGCAACCGACCCAGTTACCAAGGCAGTCGCTGTAGACTTTAGGTTGAGATGGGCTAAAATTGAAGACCTATCTTACTGTTTGATTACCCACGGTGAAAATATGCATGCTGCGAAGCCTCACCCAGCATACTTCGAGGAAATACTGAGAAAATGTAATGCAAAAGCTCATGAAGTAGTTATGGTAGGGGACGACCTACTTCAAGATATTTCTGGAGCTAAAAGGACAGGCATGCAAACTATACTTGTTAAAACAGGTGTCAAACGAAATTTACATGTAAAACCAGACTTTGAAGCAGAAAGTATCAGAGAAGTTCCTGAAATTTTAATCAAATTAAAAGGGTAAGTTAATGGCGTTTGTTGGAGTGTGACGTCATGAGTTGGGAGGAGAAGTTAAAGGAAATTGTAAGGAAATGTATGTGGGATAATTGGCCAGGCCACGACTATTTTCATGCAATGAGGGTTTACAACTTATGTCTAAGGCTTGGGGAAAAGCTTAATGTGGACTTAGATGTTTTAAAAGCTGCAGCCTTACTTCATGATGTGGCTTATAGGGAAAACGTGGAAGATCACGACATTTTAAGCGCTGAAATGGCTGAAAAAATTTTAAAGGATATCGGTTTTCCAAGAGAGAAGATTGGTCAGGTTGTTTACTGTATAAAGTCCCATAGATTCCTTAGGGGGCGTAAAGCTGAAAGTTTAGAGGCTAAGATTCTTCAAGATGCCGATCGATTGGATGCTATCGGTGCCATAGGTATTGCAAGAGCATTAGCAGATGCAGGTTTAAGAAAGGAAAAGATATGGATACCTTGGATTAAACCTAAAGAAAAATACAATGGAAAAAGCGATAGCTGTATAAATCATTTTTACGAAAAGTTGCTGAAGATCAAGGATAATTTAAATCTCAAGGAAAGTAAAATGATTGCTGAGGGAAGAACAAGGTTTATGGAAATGTTCTTAGAAGAGTTTTTCAAAGAATGGAAGGGAGAAAAATAAAGTCTAAATTAAGATGAATAACAATAATATAGTTGTTTGTTAACTACATGTTACGTAGTGAACACTGGGAGATGTTTGGGTTGGAGGATACCAAGCTTTTAGATTTTATTGTGGAGATTTGCGACACTATTGGGGTGAGGCCTCCGGGAAGCGAAGCTGAGAGGAAAACTGCTGAAATCATTGCAGAGAGATTGAGGAAATATTGTGATGAGGTTTCTGTTGAAGAGTTCGTCACCTGCCCAAGGGTTCTTCAAAATCTCATAGATTTTGTTGTATATTCTTATCTTGTTGCCCTTGTTCTTTACCTGTTTTTCCCGTATCTTTCTGCTGCCCTCGTAGCGGTTGGAATCTCGATATTTTATTTGACGAGGTTTCGCGGTAAGGAGATTTTAGATAAATTTGCTAGAAAGGCTAAGTCGCAGAACGTTATTGGGAGAATTAAACCAACCGGTGGTGTTAAAAAATATGTGATTTTTTCAGGGCATCACGATTCAGCCTATATGATGCCGCTTTTTCAACCAAAATATCTTCGCCATGTTCCTTTAATTCAAAATATGGGAGTTGTTGGCGCGATTTCGCTGCTTATTTTATCTGTTTTGAAATCGCTAGTGATTTTGGGAGTTAAGTTTTTGGATTGGAGACTTTTCTTTGAGATTTCTATATATGATTTACTTATGGTAATTCCTTTGATCGGATTGTTTTTCGCCCTGTTCTTTAAGTTGAAAATGGTTACTAATATTCCTGTGATGGGTGCAAATGATAATCTTTCTGCTGTTGCTGTCGTTTTAGGTTTAGCTGAGGTTGTCGCTAAAAATAGACCTAAAAATGTTGAGGTGCTTCTTGTTTCTTTTGGATCGGAGGAACCTGGACTTAAAGGGTCTCGTAGATTTGTGGAGATGCATCCTGACATTGCGAAAAACGCTTATTTAGTCAATTTGGAAATGCTTGGCTCTGGTGAGTTGTTTATAGATCTAGAGGAGAAGTCGATAGGTGTTAAACACTCAAAAGAACTAGCTGAAATCGTTAAGAAGGCTGGAGAAGAAGCTGGGTTAAAGGTAGATACTATAGCTTTGCCTTATGGTGATACTGATGCTGCGTCTTTTTCGCGAAAAGGTTTTCACGCTGTAACAATAATTGCTTTAAGCCCTAGGTTTGAGTTGGCGAAATGGCATCTTCCTGACGATGTCCCAGAAAATATAAGTGAGGAAAATTTGCAAAAAGCGTTGAAACTGTGTAAAGCAACCCTGGAAGCTATTGATAAAAAACTGGAAAAATAGTTTTCACTTATCTGCTTATTGCAGTCAGTAAAAGTAGGTTAAATTTAAACAATGTTAAACTTAGAAGACTATTTCATTCTGGTTTAGGTGTTTTTGCCGACTCTAATACTCGTATTGATGCATAAGCTGGCAATGGTTGAACTATTATGCCTGGAGCAATCGATTCGGCTATTATTTCCCTTCCTCTATGAGAAACCGTTATGTAACCATGTTCACTTTTTATTTTGACCTTATTTACATTAAATTTCACAGCTTTATAAGCATAAGCTAGCTTTTCTTCTCCAATAACTTCAAGTTTTTCCCTTAGCGCCAAGAAACGTTTCTCGATTTTTTGTCTTAGTTCTCTTTCCCTTCTCAGTGCTTTTAGTAGAAGTTCTTTCTCTTTTTGTAGGTGTGGTTCTGTTTTCCATATTATTCTTGTTCCTCTTTTTTCCCTAATTGTTTTGATCAGATCTAATGCTTTTAGCACAGCAATTATGTCGTATATTCTTCTCTGCGGTATTTTTAGCTTTTGTGCTATTTCTAAGCTTAAATAGCCTTGATCACCAACTTCTTTAAGAATTTCGACGACTTTCCTTGTTATTTCTATGAGACGCATTGCATATCTCCATCAAAACATGTCTATGTATATTCTTGAATGATACGTACGGATATTTCATTTAAATACTTGCTTGCTTAGGACACGTAGTTCGCGTAAAGTCTTCAAAGTTTGGCGCCAATCAAGCTTAAAGTAGAAATAGATATAACAACTTTCTTTCGATCCTTTGTTAAAAATTCGTTGGAAATCGAAATAATCAACATATGTAGGTATGGGTTCTTCGTTAGATTGTGAAAATAAAAGATGCGAGTTCATTAATGAAAGTAGATTACAGGAAACTATACGTTTTTGTTCTTTCAATAGTCTTATGTAGTAAATTTTCCGTGACTTGTTTTTAGCGGCATGCCAACTAATATAAACTGCTCTTGCCACATGTTTTAAGTTCTGTCTTAGCTGGCGTTTTCCTTATATTCCGAACCTTGACGGCGTATGTTAGTCTTGTGGCGGCGAGTTAACAACTACTAGGATTGCTGGTTCGTTTGCTGTGTTTTCCGCGCTATGCTGAACTCCAGGTGGTATGTATATGGCGTCTCCTGAATTTAAGACATACCTTTCACCATCACATACGAGTAGGAGTTGCCCGCTAATTACGTAAAAAATGTGTTCAATCTTTTTATGCGAATGTGGTTCAGCTGTACCTCCAGGCTCCATTCTAAATAGTCTTAAAGAGCAATTGCTAACTTCGGTGTTTTCAGGTGCGATTAAGTTTTTTGCGAGGGACTTTGTGTGCAAAGGTGGCTCGAACCATTCTATTTCTATTGAACGTACAACTTTCGCTTTTGGCAATAAGATAACCCCCTTAAGTGGTAAATTAATATACTATTAATTATCATTGCTGTTTAATTTTAAAATTAAAATATCTAAGTATTTCGTTGATGTCCATGTGACAATTTGAAGTTCGCTTTTACGAAATTTCAAAAATGAAATAATTTAAATAGAGCATATATAACGTAGTTATACTATTACCTAATTTGACAGAAAACATTCCTAGAGGAACATCAATACGATATAAAGTTCAATAGGTGTACTTGTATTGGAAAAATTCGTAAGCTACCGGGTAGAGGATAGAGAAGATAAATCTTGTATATTTATAAAGAGTTTGAAGACTTTTAATGAAAATGAGGTCATTGTTTGCTTCGATAAAGAGAAAAAAGAATTTATTTTCATGCTTGGGACTGAAAGCATATGGCTTACTCTTAAAGAAATAAAAGATTTACTGAATGTATTGCAAAACTGGATTAAAGGTTTTGAAAGTACTTTTAAAGAAAGAGTGTATGAGTGTTGATTTCACTATCGTGAAACTTGCTGTTATACTGCCTCCCAGTAAATTTTCGGTCTTCCTCTTCTGTTTCTTTCCTCCGGCTTCTTTCTCACCTTTTTCTTCAATAAAAGTTTTGAGAGCTTATCATATATCGTTGTTCTTGGCAATCCCGTTATTTTCGCTAATTGGTCTCTTGTTAGGGGGCCGTGTTTTTTAAGTATTTCGAGGAGTTCCTCTTCTTTCATCTTCATCCCTCCTTCAAGAGGTTAAAGCCGATTTCAAGGATTTGGACAAGTTTTTTTAAATTTCAATTTCTCTACGCTTTTATTTTGGCGTGCTTTTTCAACTTGATACTTGCATTGCATTTTTATTTCATAGGTATTATTTAAACTATGTGTTGTAGCTTGCATTGATAACCAACTTTAAGTTTTTCCTTTTTTAAAGATTCTGTAAATAAAAAAATTGAGAATTTCGTAATAATTCAATCATTCCTATTTAAATATATTGAATTAATGTGAATCCTTGTTTTCATCGTTCTAAAAAGCATATAAAAGATTTTTCTGGTTTCGTAAAAGGTAATTAGCCGCTAAAAACCTCAACTTCACATTTCGTGGCAAATCAGAACCGTTGCGAAACATTACTTGCAAAATATTTATTTCATGTTTAAACATCATTAAATTGCACTAATAAGGGGGATTGGGATTGAGTTCCGAGTTATATGTTGATGTTTTTACTAATGGAATTATTGGTCCCGATGTTAAAATGCTTGGACCCGTTGCCAACGGTGGGAAAATAACATTTTTAACTGCACCTGGTTGTTGGGGTCCAATGATTACACCAACATTAAGGGGCGGCCATGAGGTTTGCACTCCCGTCATTGTTGAAAACGCCGACATCGGTGATGCCGTCGCAATTTACATTGAAAGAATTGAAGTTAAATCTAAGGCGGCATCATCTGGTGTAGATGAACCAGTGGAAGGCGCTTTTGTCGGTGACCCCTATGTTGCTAAGAGGTGTCCAAAATGTAGAGAGCCTTGGCCTGAATTTAAAGTGGAAGGTATTGGTCGGGAGGCTATAAAATGTAAGAACTGCGGCGAACCAGCATCAACATTTAAAATGATTAACGGTTACACTATGGTTTTCGATGAAAACAGGAGTTTTGGATTAACTGTTAATGAGAAATTAGCTGAAGAAATAGCTAAAAAAGCTCATGAATATTCAGCTTTGCCCAAAGAGTCAAAACAGGTTCCAATATTGATTTTCGGTAAGGCCGACATTGTAGGATTAGCTTCAAGGATTAGGCCTTTTATGGGGCAGCTTGGAACCGTGCCCGCGGTTAATATACCTGATTCACATAATGCTGGAGACTTCGGATCGTTCCTCATAGATGCTCCACATCCGTATAGAATTACTAAGGAACAGTATGAGCGGGATTTGACTGACGGTCATTTAGATGTCGACTCCGTTAGAGCTGGTGCAGTTTTGGTTGCACCCGTTAAGGTTAAGGGTGCGGGAGTTTACACTGGAGATGCTCATGCTATGCAAGGTGATGGTGAGGTTGCAGGACATACTACGGACATTACTGCTGAGGTTAGTGTTAAGGTTGAAGTGTTGAAGGGTTTGAGTCTCGATGGCCCTATTTTGCTTCCATTGGAAGATGATTTGCCGCCTTTAGCTAAGCCTTGGCGTAAAGATGAATGGGATCGAGTAAAGAGTTTAGCTAAGAGATATGGCATTGAGCCTGAACCTGTTGCTCCGGTTCAAATTATTGGTTCTGGTCCTACAATTAATGATGCTGCAGCTAATGGATTTCAAAGGGCGGTAAAACTATTTAACATGAGTGTTGAGGAAGTTCGTAACAGAGTTACAGTAACGGGAGCAGTTGAAATTGGAAGATTACCTGGAATAGTTCAAGTAAGTATGCAAGTTCCACTTAGAATACTTGAAGAACTAGGCGTAGCAGACATAATAATAAAGCATTACAAGCTACCATATTAAAAGACTCACAGAAACAACACTTGGAAAGGTAAAGATTAGTAAAAAGTAGCTTAGAAACCTGTTATAGTTGTAAAACTTCTCAAATTTGTCTTCAAAGCAATTAAAACCGTCTTAAAGGAAATAGATTGGAGATAAACTAGTTTAAGTGGTTTATTTCACCTAACTTAATTTTTGTTAATCCATATAGTATCCACCGTTTATGTCTAGGACTTCTCCTGTCACATAGTCACATTTTATTAGGAATATTACTGCTTCCGCTACTTCTTCCGGTTTTCCAAACCTTCCCATGGGTACTCTGCTCAATATTATTTTTCTTCGCTCTTCTGAGATATTTTGAACCATTTCTGTTTCAATCGGTCCTGGAGCGATAGCATTGACAGTTATGTTGTATTTTAGTAGTTCCTGGGCAAGTGAAAAGGTCACTCCTATAATTCCCGCCTTAGATGCTGCGTAATGTGGCCCTACTGTACCTCCCATTTTCCCTGCAACCGAAGATATATTAATTATTTTCCCTTCTCCGTTTTTTATCATGATCGGTGCTACCGCTTTTGTACAATTGAAAACCCCGGTAAGATTTACTGCTAGAATTTCCTCCCACTCCTCTAAGGGAATATCAAATATTGAGTAGCGCTGTGGAATTATCCCCACATTATTTACGAGGATATGTATTGTGTTAAAATCTTCAACTATTTTTCTAACCATTTCTTCCACTTGCTGATATTTTGAGATATCTGCTTGATATATTTTAGCTTCGACTCCATATTTCCTTGCTTCCATTGCAACCTTTTCGGCTTTTTCCCTATTTTTAACATAGTTTATTGCGATGTTTGCTCCTTCCTTTGCTAAACGTAGTGCTATTGCTTTTCCTATCCCCCTACTAGAACCTGTGATAAGAGCAACTTTATTTTTTATCTCCATGAGTCCTCACCAACTAAATTTAGATTGTTTTCTATGTAATAATTTCCCTGATTACTACGCAAGAGATTGATTAGTTTTAAGAGATTAAAAAGAGAATAATAGATAAAAGGTAAAAGATGCGTACCATTTTGCTAATCACTTTATTTTGATGGTTCTGGTATGTCTTCTTTTTTGACACCTGCAAGTTTTGCTGCGTATTCCATGTATTGTTTCCATTTTGCTGTTGCTCTTATCATGAGTTTTGCTGCCGCGGGAGACCCTCCTCCGTGCATGCAACCTGGTATTCCCGCGCCGCAAGTTAACCATTGAATTAAGTATGCTACCCTTGCTCTTGCTTCTCCAGGTGACGCGGCTGTAAGATATTTTTCCAATACTTTTCCATATTCTTCGCTTTTGAAGTCTTTCCATGAAGGCATGCAGCCTGTTTCCCCTATCCCTCCTGCAACATCTTCACATAGAACTTTTGTTTCGTAGGGTAAAGTTGCTACATGTACCTTGTTTACGTTCGCTAGCAATGCGTTTGACATCCATGCGCCAGATGGATGTTTCTCACCTAGAGTTGCAGCCGCTACACCTAAACCGTAAGTTGTTTCATTGTTAATGACCATTTTGATCAATTGTTCTCGAAATGTTCTTTCCGATAAGCCATTAGCTCTCGCTATTAGAATTGCTGCTCCAACCATAACGTCTCCTTGCCCTGCTACACACGAGCCTATCAAAGCTCTGTAGGCTGATGTAAAGTATATTATTGCTTTAAGCGCATATTTCCATTCTCCACACATGAAAACTCTTTCTTTCGGTATGAAGACGTCGTTGAAAAGTATCCATGCTTGTGTTATTCCTGTTCCAGTTGCCGGCAGCTCGTATCCATCGCCTTCCAGTTCTCTTGCATCATCTGGATGTCTTGCTTCCACAATTGTTATTCCTTCAGCATCTCTAGGCACTACGAAAGACACTGCGTAGTCTTTATCCTCTTCTCTTAAGCTTGTTGTGGGCATTACGAAGATTTCGTTTGCAGCAGCTACTCCTGCTATCATTATTTTTGCTCCGCGTACAACTATGCCGTCATCCCGTTCTTCCACTATGTGCAAATATAGGTCTGGGTCTTTCTGCTGCGATGGTGATAACGCTCTGTTTCCTTTTGGATCTGTCAGGGCTCCTGCAACTGTTATAGCGTTTCGCTGAGCATACTCTAACCATTTTTTAAGTCTTTGATGGTAGTCTGTTCCTTCGTTTTGATCTATTTCATAGGTGGTTGCCCACATTGATTGTAGACAGTTCCAGCCTACACATAGTGCTCCGGTGCATGTTCCTGTTAAATTATACATTAATCGTTTGAAGTTGCAGTTTTTTATTACGTCTTCAGGTGTTTCCATGACTGTTAGCCATCGCATAACTTTTTCGCCTATTAGTTTAGATTCAGCTGTTACTAGGTCTTGGTATTTGGTGTCTTGTGCAGCTTCAAAGGCTTTTGCATGGGAGTTGACGCATCTTTTTGTTGCTGGATGTGTTGTTACATCTTCTATTAGTTTGCCAAACTTGTAGATGTTTGGACGCATCTTCTTTAAGCTTTCTTTATATTGTTCGGGTGTTTTAATCAAATTGGAACCTCCTCCTTCAACTTCGGTTACAATTTGTTGTAATGTATTTTAACTTATTACCTTACAAATATATTAACCTCTTTATAGTAAGGCTCTGCTAAATCATTTGTTAAGGAAGTGAAGAAAGAGTTTTTGTATTACTGCGCGACTGTTTAATTTTCTAACAAAAACACATGATGAATATTAGCCGGTGTATACTGTTTGGTATCCGTATTTTTTAGCTATGGCTCGAAACGTGTTTAAGATTCTACATCTATCTCTTACTTCTGCAGGTGGTATATTGTCGAAGCATAAGTAGATGGTTTTGGGCCGAGCTTGATTAAAACATTCTTTAATATCTGTTTTAAGTAAATATACGAAGTTTTCAGAAATTAGACCTGTTGCTTCATCTCCAAAAATGTCCGGGACACCAAAATTAATGCAAACAACCCAGGCATTTTTCTCGGGGAACGATATAATATTATTTTCGACGATAACTCTTGTGCTCCATACTTCCTCGCTAGTGTCGATCACTGATGTTGGGTCTACTATTTTGTCTTTAAATAACGTTATAACAGCTTCTAAAACAGTTTTACATTTCTTAACTTTTTCTGGGAGTTTTGGGAGTTTCTCGTAAAATTTTCTATCTTGAAGTTTTGGTAAATCTTCTAATTTTCCTTCCCATATAATGTCTCCAAATTTATTGTACACTGATACGGTATTTTTATATTTGAAATAGATTAAATACCGTTTTCTTTCCTCTCTAATTTTTTCTGCAAATTTAAGATAATCATAAAACTTTCCTTCAGCAGTTTTTTCCCCTCTCCTATTATATAGCATGGATAGCTTTTCTTCCTCACTGGCAATAATAACGTAGTGAACTTTAGCTTTCCTAGCCAGTTCTTTCACATCTAAGCTTATCAAATTCTCCCCACCATATGATAATTTCAACAATGAACATACTATTTTCTGCTACAGCATGATTTAAATATTTTCAACTATCTTTACTCTATTTTACCCTAATTCCGAAACATGTAACAGTAAGGAAATAAATGAGCTTCTAAAGTTCAATGTCACCATGATACTTGTTTAATTCAATAATATTTTAATTTTGTTAAGAATGCTGCAATTCTTTTGTGGCATATTTTTTAATTGCATCAAGATTTATCTCTACTCCCAGTCCAGGTTTGTCTGGAATTTTTACGTAGCCTCCTCTTGGCTCTATTGGTTTTTCTAGTATTGCGTCTCTTATCTCTGGTGTAAGAGGCGGATCTAATGGAAATTCTAAGTAGGGGCAGAGGTAGTCGGGCATTGTACCTATGAGCTGGAGCGCCGCTACTAAGCCTATTCCGGGCTCCCAGCCGTGGGGAATAAACTGTACGTGGAAAGCTTCAGCAAGTGCTGCTATTTTCTTCATTTCTGTTAATCCTCCACTTAGATTTGGATCTGGCTGTATTATGTCGAAACATTCGTTTTCCAACAGTTCTCTGATTCTGAAGAGACCGTATTCTAGTTCTCCTCCAGCAATCATAATGGTTGTGTTTTTTCTAAGTTCAGCGTAACCTTTGGGATCTGTTATTGGAAGTGGTTCCTCTAACCATATAACATTGTATTTTTCTAGTTCTTTTGCTACTTTCAGCGCGGTTTTTCTATCCCAGTATGGTGGGAAATATGTCCATGCTTGGTTTGCATCTACCATTATTTCGACATCCGGGAAAGTGTCTCTAAATTCTTTTAGTACTTTGATGTCGTCTTCCCAGCGGCTTCTATGAAATCTAAGTTTTACAGCTTTGAATCCATATTTTGCTTTTGCTTCCTCAAAGTCCTTTATGTGTTGTTGAGCTTTCTTTATTTGCCCAGTACTCATATATGCTTTTACCATTGGTTTAGCAGCACCCATTAACTTGTAGATAGGTTGTTTTAACGCTTTTCCCACAATGTCCCATAGCGCTATGTCTATGAGGCCTACTCTTGGCCCAAAGTAGGATCCTGTCCTTAGAGGGCGGGTCATCATTTCTATGAAG
>Ga0180301_10000980_pt1 | contig 22400 bp, 23 predicted proteins | sample GuaBasSediGuay16_FD_121797 | JGI IMG/M metagenome (GOLD analysis project Ga0180301, IMG submission 121797) | Subseafloor sediment microbial communities from Guaymas Basin, Gulf of California, Mexico - Guay16, Core 4569-2, 12-15 cm | ecosystem: Environmental > Aquatic > Marine > Hydrothermal...
GAGTTGGGCAACAATGTCCCTCCGTCGAAGTTATAAGAAGTTCAAGACCCTATATATTCTTGTCGTGGTTTTGGAGGCGTCGCAAATTTGAGATGTGAAATCTGTGGACGAAAAATTCAAGGGACACCTAGGCATATATTTGTTGAAGGCGCTAAATTAGTTGTATGTCAAATCTGCGCCAAATTTGGTTCAGAAATTCCAACACCGCAAATATCACGTAAAATCTTAACAAAAAAAGCGATAAAAACACCCAAAAGACCTATTAAGAAAGAGACAAAACGTGTATTTAAATTTATGCCCCTAGAGGAAGACTATGAATTAATAGAAAACTTTGGAGAAAAAGTTAAAAAGGCGCGGGAAAAAATAGGATGGAAGCAAGAAGATCTAGCAAGAGAAATCAAAGAGAAAGAATCAATAATAAGAAAGATTGAGACTATGGAAATTACACCATCACTTGATATCATCAAAAAATTAGAAAAAGTCCTAAACATAAAACTCACAGTGCCGTTATCAAAAATACTTGAAACCCCACCATTACCCCCCAGAGAAACTTCACTAACTCTAGGAGATGCTATAGTTTTCAAAAAGAGGAAGAACAAACGGTGATTTGATGAAAGCATTGCTTGTCGAAGTTGTTAAATATATTAATGATAGTAGAACAAAGGAATTCATGGAACTCGTAAAAGCAGCCGGCTACGAAATAGTGGGAGTTTTACAACAATCACGACGTAAACCAGATTCAAGCTACTATCTAGGGAAAGGAAAAGTAACAGAGCTCGTGGAAATGGTAAAAACTTTAAAACCAGATAAAATAATCTTTAATAAGGAATTAAGACCTAATCAAGCAATAAACCTAGAAAACTTAACTAAAATAGAAGTTATTGATAGAATTCAACTTATTCTTGAAATATTCACGAAAAGAGCCGGAACAAAGGAAGCAAAACTTCAAATAGAATTGGCACAACTGAAATATCTTCTTCCAAAGCTAAAAATGTACGTTAAATACGCAAAGAGAGAAGAGTTTCCTGGATTCCATGGTCCAGGATACTATCAAACAGCCAAATATGAAAGAATGATTAAAAAGAGAATAGCCAAAATAGAAAGAGAACTCGAAAAAATCAGATATGAAAGAGAAGAAAGGAGAAAAATCAGGAGAGAATTGGGCTTTTCACTTGTAGCCCTGACAGGATATAGTAATGCTGGAAAATCTACATTATTAAACAGATTAACTAAATCAAACGTTCCAGCAGACGACAAACTATTTACCACCCTAGGCACATATACCAGATTTGCACAATTTAACGGAAGAAAAGTTCTCCTAAGTGATACAATAGGGTTTATTGAAGATCTACCACACCTAGTTATTGAAGCTTTTAAGTCCACATTAGAAGAAATTACACTGGCTGATCTAATCATATTAGTAGTTGATGTAAGTGAACCCATACAAGAAATAATAAGAAAAATAAATACAGCTAATAAAGTTCTAGGAGAAGTTAGTGCGGCTGAAAAACCAATTATTACAGCTTTAAATAAAATAGACAAGCTATCTTCCAAAGAAATTAAAGAGAAGATGTCAAAAATAATAGAACATGTTTCAAATCCAGTTCCCATCTCAGCTCTTTACGGTTATAATCTCGATAAATTATGCATTAAAGCAGAACAACTGCTACCAAAATGCATCGAAATAAGAGCCCATCTCCCCCTAAGGCAGGATATCAACCACTTAATTTCTCATATTTATAATAGAGGAAGCGTTAAACACATCACATATTTCAATGATGAAATTGAAGTGCAGTTCGCAACGTTATCCCAAGCATCTGAATATTTTAGAAAAATCATAGAAAATGCGGGAGGAAAAATAGAAATAATACACTAATATCAACTTTTCTCGATTTTCACTATCTTCTTACCTCTAATGGACGGGATAACCTTAATTTTTGCATTTCTAAACTCAAATTCAAACTCTTTTCCCTCGAAAAGTTCATGAAGAAAAATGGCCAGAGCCGCTACTTCACTATGTGGTTGATTTGTAATCGAAACATTCCAATCGGCTGTATTGAAAACCCATGAGGGCACCTTCTCTGCACCAACCACAATAAGTTTGTCTTTCTTAGATTTTCTTATTTCTTCTATTACATCAGGAAGAGGGAGACCATACATCGTTAGATGAATTACTTCTCCGCCTCGCAATCTCCATTCCCGTATAATTCTTTTCGCAGAAACACCTATTTCTATAAGAAATGGGCCTCCCCACATCATTACAACCTTCTCTAAAGACTTCTTTACACTTTCATCTCTTTCTCCAGCAATAAAAATTCCATCTGCACCAAAGGCCCTACTAACCAAGCCAACATGCGTTGTAATTCTCTTATCCCTTTCAACTCGATGTCCTAAGCGTAAAACATATATGATATAATCTTTATTTCTCAAATTTAGAACACCTTCCAAACTTTATATATTACACCGAAACACTAACTGTCGGCTAAAGTTTAGTTCAAAATTCACTTCTTTAATCTTTTAACATTTGTTATTATTCTATGTGAAAAATGTAAAGATTTATACCAAGAACTCTCCTAATTTAATTTGAAACATGGAGAGAGTGGAGTAGCAACAGCGATGAAAAATGATAAAGTGGTGCAATTAATGTACAAAAAACAGCAAAAGTTTTCAAAAGGAACAAAAAACGACGTGTTTGTATCAGTTATCGAGGAACTAGTTGGAGAAGACGCAGTACGCGTAGCTATGGCTCTCTCAAAAAGAAAAGAGGCTACAGACGAAGAACTTTCCCAAGAAACAGGCATAAAACTAAACGATGTAAGAAAAATTCTCTACAAGCTTCATAATTTTAATTTAGCTACTTATCGGCGAATAAGAGATGATAACACAGGCTGGTTTACATATTTTTGGAAAATAAACAAAGAAAGAATCTATGATCTCATAAAAAGTAGAAAGAGGCTTGTTTTAGAAAAATTAAAGGAAAGATTAGTATACGAAAAAAGCAAAATGTTCTTTTATTGTCCAAACAATGGAGACACCAGGTTAACATTTGAAGAAGCCATGGAAAGTTCCTTTAAGTGTCCAAAGTGTGGAAACATGCTCCAACACTTTGATAACTCAAAAATAATAAAAATATTAGAGGAAAAAGTCAAAGAATTGGAAGAAGAAATAAACAGTTCATCAAAGTAAATGGAAGCCCTGGAAGTGGAAAAATGCCAATTCAATCAGTGATTTTGCTGGAAAAAGTCTATGGACCAAATAAAGAGGCTGCAATTAAAGCATTCAAGCACATAATAGCAAGCCTGTTAAAAGATCTGAATGTAAAAATACTAAAGTTAGAAAGAGTAGAAAGAAACTGGATAAAAGTCGTCTTAAGTGGAGAAGATGCAGAAGCTGCCAAAAATTATCTGGCAAAAGAATTTCATACATCTGCTTTGATCAATCAGCTTGAAAATGGAGACATCATAAAGGGGAAACTTGTAGATGTAGAAAAGTACGGCTATGGCGTATACGTAGACATAGGAATCGTTTCCTCCCGTCCAAAGGATGCTCTAATACCCCTATATATCTTAAGAAAACAATTAGCAAATGGACATATCGTATCCACCAGACAAATTGTTAAGAAATATGCTTTTATGGATAATCTACCCATGGAAATCAAAATAAGGGATATAGATGAAGGTTTCGAAACCATTGAGGCTGAACTAAGTGAGAATCAAGTAAGAAGATATAAAGAATGGATAAGACAAGGATTAGATAGAATACTTGTTTGTGGAGCTACTAGACAGACTGTTAGAAAAGCAATAATAAAATCAGGACATCTAAGAGATATCCTAAGTATACAAAGATTAGGTCTTTTAGAACATGCCATTGTATGTAAGCCTGGTACTACAGCTCAAGGACTGATAGCAGAAATAGGAAGATACTTGCCAAAGATACCAATGAAAGCATTCAAAGCAAAAGAAATTAGGAAATGGCTGAAAGAATTAGATACGTCAAAGAAAGTTAACAATTGAGGTTAATAGGTGTTTCTTCTTATATTTTTGGTTTTAAAAACATTGGTGGGCCCGCCGGGATTTGAACCCGGGACTTCCGCCGTGTGAGGGCGGCGTCATAGCCGGGTTACCCGACGGGTAGCAATATACCCGTACTCTAGACCACGGGCCCAAGTCTACCTCTTATAACTTGAAAATAAATTTTTCTATTTATTTGTTTTAAAAGACTTCAACAGTTCGTAGAGAGTAACAGCTGCCATTCCTACAGGCCCTATATCGCCAACTATATCTAATGACATGGTTCTGCCGAGGTCCATGTCTCTTTTTGATAATCCTGGTTCACTACCGCCAAATACGAATAAAATTTTCTTTCCTTCTTTTAATTGTGTGGCAATTTTAGCTGGATCGTATGTTTCTTTAGCAAATCGTTGCGGAACAAAAATGCAAATTTCTTCTGGTTTTAATAATTCAATGACATCGGGTAGGTCAGGAAAACATAGTAAAGACCTTTTTTCCTTATACATAATTTTTTGAGCTTCGGGAACACCAGAAATAGCAGCAGCTCCTTCAGCCTTGGAGATTATGAGAGATTTTAAACCAAAGCCTATTATAAGCCTAGCCATATCCTTTATTCTTTGCGTGCTGTGTACGTTATGTAATACTACAAAAAGCTTTTTCATAAATAAACCTCCTTCGATTTTAATCAACAGTTTATTTAATTATTCTCCACTAAAAACTTTTTAACTTCTTGAGCAATAACGCGAGCTAATATAACAGGGACAGCTTCACCAACTTCTTCGTACTGCACAGATCTACCTCCAAAAAATATATGGTCGTCTGGAAAACTCATTAAGCGAGCATGTTCTCTGACAGTAAGAAAACGGTCTTCAAAAGGATGAATAAATCGAGAATTACCTAAGACAGTTGGGGCAATTCTATAAGGATGTAACCTAGTCCAATTTGTATAAATTCTACCTCTGGACCCCCTGTAGAAAACAAGAGATTCTCCCCATCCAAGATAGGTGATTTTCCGTCTTTTCCGCCTAGGTATTGGAAGCCATTCATGGTTGGGTACATCGTGTATTTCTTCGGGACTTGGCAAGTCACCAATAGCCTCGATGACTGTAACTCTCTTCTTAGCTGGCCTTGGGGAAAGTTTTATGTTAGAAATAAACATTCTTGAACGTCTGGAAGGATTACCATACACATCAGCTCTTAACAGATTAAAATATATTCTCGGATATCCAATACGTTCAAATTCTTTCCTTATGGCATCTTTTAAAGGTCCCTCAACAATCTGAGGCACGTTTTCCATAATAAAAACTTTTGGCTGCAAGTCTCCAACAAAACGAATAAAAATTAAAGTAAGTCTGCCAATAGGGTCTTTATAAAGTCTATCTAAGGGATATTCTAATCTTTTAATATTAGCAGCAGTAAAGGGTTCACATGGAGGTGAACCTATAATAACGTCTGGTTCTTCACCCACAATTTCTAAAAAATCAAGAGGATGGATATCTTTGATATCCCCAACAACTAAAGTAGTTTTTGGAAAATTAAATCTATATGTTTCAGCAACAGGAGGAAAATTGTCAATCGCTCCTATAATTCTGAAACCCTCTTCCGCAAAACCACGTGAAAAACCACCAGCACCACAAAATAGATCATAGACCTTAAACATAAGTTTCACCTCAAAAATAAAATGGCGCCGGGGGTGGGATTTGAACCCACGCGGCACAACGGCCACGGGCTATCTACCCTTAGGGATAGCAGGCTTGAGCCCGCGACGGAGACCGTGACGGACCGCTCCCTACCAGGTTTCCCGGAAAGACGCTATCCTCTAGGATACCCCGGCACTTCTTTTAGATAAATATTATTTCCCTTATTTATTGTTTTCTGATTTTCACATCTAAGCATCTTAAATTAAAACAACTAATTTATATATGTCTGTCAAGACGTTGATAAATGCGAAATTCTATCCGTTAAAGCGAAATTAACTCAAATAATACTATCTTCGGTTTTTGAACATACGAAACCAAGGCTATCTTTAATTATTATAAAATTTCAAGGGCTGTTTAGTGCGGCCGCGGCCCCCTTGGGTGGATACCATTCCCGATCGCGGTGTTTCGGTCTCCAGTCTCTACCCCGCACCCCCGCGAGCGCCGAACGTCCGGGGTTAGGTTGCTCCTTCGGGTGGAGTAATAAATTTTCCATCTCCCGGGCCTGGCCTGGTTTCCCCGGTAAGGACCGTAGTGCTCCCGCTTAAGCGGGAGACCCGGTCGCCGTCGACCCCACGGGACGGAGTTTCATCGCTGTAAGACCGAATCCTACGATCGGGGTTAGGTATCGCCCCTTGGGTTACTGGCCCCGCCATAAACCGGGTTTGCGGTTACAGGAAACCGGTAACTTCCCGGCCCTACCCGCGGCCGCATTAAATAATATGTTTTAATGGTTTAATTAGTTTTTCGTTTTAAAATGAGCAAAGAAATTTTATTAGGTATATACATTGGTATGGTGTTATCTTGAATTATCTCGGGGGTGCAATTAGTTGAAACTCTTTTCAGTAGAAGAGTTTATGAATTATGCTAAGAGTTTAATTATGGGATCTAAAGTTATTAGATTCGTAATAAAGAGAAAAAATGCAGAATACGTTCTCCGTATATCAAATAATAAGAAAACGTACAGCATTGCTCTTTCAGATCGCAGGCATGTTGAGGATATTTCCAGAAAGATCTTAAAAATGCTCTAATTTTTAATTTTTTGTAATAACTCACATGCCTTGCATATTTTATGTGGAGTTGGTTCTCCGCAAATGATACATTCTTTTAAAAAAACTCCTTTCCGAAGTGATTTTTTCAAAAACGGCAAAAGTTTAAGATGTGTATTTAAAATAATAAATTTCGTTCCAGGCCGCTTTTCCTCCATTTCATTTAAAAAATCCCTGACATCTCCCCTCAAGGCATAATGAGCATAGGGGCATGGCGCAGAAAAAAAGTCTAACTCTCTAAGATACACGTAAAGAGAAACTTCGTTTTCTGGGATCTCCATCAAAGGCTTTATTCTAGGAACAAACTTTGAATGTATAATTGATTGAACAGGTTCCAACCGAGCTAATCTCTCCACATCCCCTCTTAAAAAGTTAATAAGGATTGTTTGAACTTCATCATCTAAATTGTGTGCTGTTGCAAGTTTGTCTGCGCAAACTTCTCTAGCAGCCAAATTTAACGCTTTTCTCCTTAGAACTCCGCAATAGGTACATGGAGCAAGCTTTAAACCTTTTCTTAAGGAGCGTTCAAATATTGAGTCTAGAGTGTAACCAAAAAGGTCTCTAAAAGAAAATGTAAGATGTTCGACATCTAAATTTTTTGCAATTTTCCTAGCAATTCTTAGACTCTCTTCTCTATAACCTTTTATTCCTTCATCAATGGTAACTGCAATTATTTCGGACTTAGGGAACTGTTTCTCTATTTTACTAAGAATGTAAAGCAATGCAACACTATCTTTCCCACCTGAAACACCGACAACGATCCGATCTTCTTCCTTCAGCATTTTAAATCTTGAAATGGTACTCTTTACCTTGTCCTCGATGGATTTTAAAAAACACCTCTTACATAGCTTTTCACCAGAATACCTCCTAAAGAAAATTGCCGGATCTTTTCTGCACTTAGTGCATATGACCTGGCTCCCCTTCACGTAAATTCATCCACCTAAGGAATTCTAAACCCGATTTTCAAAAAAGTAAGTATAAAGTTTAAAATTAACAACGATATTGACAACATTGCAAACGTTATTCTAAGCATCCTTGGTAATTTTTCGCCAGCATCACGTTTTTTCGCCCATTCCTTAATTATATCACTAACAACTCTTTCTCCATCAAAGAGTGGTACAGGTAGCATATTGAAAATTGCAAGGCTAAGTGAAAGTAGAAAAGTCCAATTTATAACTTCAAAAAGATGATACGGAACCATCGTTCCAAGTATTTTGCTAAACACATTTTTAGCAGGATAATAGTTAAATGTATACACACCTATATAACCTCTGGAAGAGTTTGCAGGATGTTTCGCCGTCACTAGTACGATAGGCCCGCAACTTGTATTAAATGCCAATGTTTGATTCGGACTGACATGTATAAGGTAATTATGAAATTCTTGAACATTATGAACCGCAGTGCCATTTATCTCAAATATAACAACTCCCGGTGTAAAAAACTCGGAAGCTGGTGTACCATCCACAACATCAATAATTAGAACACCAGCTGGAGCCGCATAAAAAGGAAAAATTAACAGTTCAAAATTTATCAATAAAATAAGAAATATCAATGCAACGATCAAATTGGCCATAGATCCAGCACTAAAAATCTTAAGCCTTTTTATGGCCTCTTGTTTTTTCATTTTTTCCTCATCCAATTCTACAAATGCGCCCGGTATCAAGATAAACAATAGTATGCCAGAACTCCTTACCGGTATTTCTTCAGACTCTGCTGCAAGACCATGAGCAAGTTCATGGGCAGTCACCGATACGGCAAGAGCGAAAAACAAATAATACAAAGTTCTTCCCGTGATAGTTATACCCGGTAGAACTGGAACTACGGACGCCGCTGTTGAAGGACTTACGAAAAATCTCATCAAATTAGTAAGCAAAAAATAAAATCCGTAGAAGAGAGATGCAAATCCCAAGGGTATGCTTATTAGCCATACTTTTTTCCAAAGCCAAGGAGCTTTTTTGGCTATCCTTCTGATAAAGCTATTAAATCTCTTTGTTTTCCACAAAATAGCGAACGGAGAAACTTCTAACCCATATTTCTCAAGGTTTAAGTATCGACCAACAAGTGTAATCATAAGCCAGAAAACTAATAAAATCACAATTGGTGAAGCCATAGTTTATCCCAACACGTCAAATAAATTTACACCTAAAAAGTTTTTGTCTTTATAACATTAAATAAAGAAAATTTTTTATCGAAATTTAGCTACAGGAACGTTAACGATAATTTAAAGTAAATTTTTCAATGAAATGTAAGCATCCAGAAAAGTTTAGTAAAATTTCCTCGGATTAAGGAAGATATGCGAGGTCACAAACTAAATGGCGAAAAAACCAATTAAAGTAAGAGATAAGATAGAAGTAATTTACACAAAGGAGAGATGGGAACTCCTAAAGAAATTCAGAGATAAGGCTCTAAGAATAATGGAATTACTTGAGAGACATGGTATCCGAGCAATAACTCATGGCAGTGTTGCAAGAGGAGATGTTACACTTCAAAGCGATATAGACATAGTTATACTCCAAACAGTGTCGCCCTTTCAAGTGGAATCAGTACTACATAGTGCTGGGTTTAGCTTCTACTCTCGACAAATAATCCAAGCCACCCCGTGGCATTCCCTAAAGGCTCACATTTATTTAGACGAAAAAACCGTGGTGACGTTTCCTCTAGTCAAGCTTAGGGAAAGAGAATGGGAATTTTATAAGTTTGGTGGACTAGTAACTATAAGTGAACTAAAAAAGAACATTAGAGTTCCAGGTGTCGACAAACGTTTAATACTTATCGAACCTACATCAAGAGGGCACCTTGAAAGTTCTATTATCGGCAGAGAACATGAAGTAGCAAAAATTTTGGGAGTCAGTATCGATGTAGTCGAGGAAAGAGTAAGTATTCTACTAAGAAGAGACAGAATAGGGAGAACCGGAATATACTTAAAAAGAGAACTGCTATCACATGAAACTTTTGGTGAAGTTTTGAAAAAAATTGCTGATAGAGACCCTATTGTTCGGAGAAGAATTTTAGAGGATTAAGGAGTGAAATAGCGGATGCGTAAAATAAGGGAAACCATAGGTAAGTCTTTAGTTGTGGGGAAACTTCCACGCGGTTGTGAGCTATGTATGGAAGGAGCCAAGCTAGTTCTCTTTGTAACAGGTCTATGTCCCAGAAGATGCTTCTACTGTCCACTATCAGAGACAAGGCGATGGAAAGATGTAACATTCGCCAACGAACTGGAAGTAAGAGACGAAGAAGACATAATCAAAGAAGCTAGATTAATGGATGCGCTTGGAGCAGGAATAACTGGAGGGGATCCGCTAGTAAAGCCAGAAAGAACCATCAGGTATATTAAATTACTCAAAAAGATTTTCGGGTCGAATTTTCATCTTCACTTATACACTAGTGGAAGGACAGTTACTAAGAAACTCTTACGTGATCTTTCCGAAGTAGGGCTGGATGAAATACGTTTTCACCCCAGTAAAAGTGACTGGAGGAAGATAGAATGGGCAATAGACACAGATATGGATGTAGGAGCTGAAATTCCTGCAATACCCGGAAAAGCTGATGGGATTAAAATTTTCGCAAAATACCTCGATGATATTGGAGCATCCTTTCTTAATTTGAATGAATTAGAATTTAGCGAAACAAATGCTCAAGAACTTAGGAAACGAAACATTAAACCTAAAAGTGGTACATTAGCAGCAGCCGAAGGAAGTGAGGAAACAGCAATTAACGTTCTAAAATGGGCCGCAAGAAACTTAAAAATAACAATACACTATTGCCCATCAAGTCTTAAAGATAGCGTTCAACTTAAGAATAGGCTTTTAAGGAGAGCAAAAATAGTAGCTAAACCGTACGAAGAAATTACAGAAGAGGGCTTGCTTGTCAAAGGAATAATTCAATTACCAAACAAGAAGTTAAATGACTTAAAACGATTAAAACTTGTTCTAATAAGGCGATACGGAGTTCCTCCAAAACTATTACATATAAATGAGAAAAATATGGTAATTGAGACGGCTTGGTACATTGTTGAAGAATTAGCAAAAGAATTAAAACATAGATTCCAAGCCGAAGTCGGTGTTGTCGAAGAATATCCAACAGCCGACAGAATTAGAATATCGTATACGCCTCTATAATCCCATACAACTGCCTGTTTTAATTACTTGGAATCCTATATCTGAGTAGAGCTGCTATTCCACCAAAATTTTCTAATTGTTTACCCGCCGGAGTACTTGTTGTGAAAATCATAACTTTCCCCCTCTTTCTTTCTGTTTCTCTTAACATTTCATCGAGTTTTTTCCTTTCTTCCTTCGACGATTCTCTAAGTCTTTTATCGGTTACTAATATGGTATCTACTGCTCCCAGATTTACAGCTTTTTCTACATTCTCCATTCCATAAACCACGGTACCACGTTCTTGCCCTAGCCTTTTCAAAAATTCCTCTATGAGCTCAAGTTCCTCTTCAACACGTATTTTCTCAGCAGCTTTTGAAATAACACCCCTACGAAGAACCTCGTAAACAGCGTTTTCACCACCACTACTGGCACTGTCTAAAACTACCTTACCTGAAAGCTCGGGCGCCTTTGAAACGAGGTATTCAAAAAAGTGATCTTTTACAAATCCAGGGCCAGCCACCACAATTACCGAAAAATCGTCAACTTTTCTAACGTTTTCTTCTACAACTTTAAAAACATCACTAAAAAACTTCTTAACTGCCTCATCGTGATATTTCGAGTCTAATCTCTTGCCTGGAATACTTTGAATAATTTGAGCTACGATTGTAAGATCATAGTCGCCAACTACCGCTATAGTTGCTTCACCTTCTTCTATGGCTATCACAAGAGCTTTTGGTCTTCTTGCGCTTTCCACAGCTTCCTGAATTCTTTTTAATATAAAAGTAGGCCATTCTTCTTTAATTATTTTTATTTGAGTCCCAACATTAACGTTAATAGTATGGTAGGATCCTAGTGCTCCTATATTATCGGGGGCTTCTACAATAATTCCCTTAATTCTCAGCCTATTTGTAAATTCGTGAAAATCTACGCTTTCAACCCTTAAACCTAAATAAATAAGTTTTTTCTCGGCCTTTTTTCTTCTTTTTACCTCCTCGCCTCTTTCAATTTTTCGAAGAGTTTTTGCGTAAACAAGATCGCCTGGAGTGATAATATTATAAAGATGCCATAAGTCATCTAAATTTTCGGGAATAAGTGTAATTTCGCCTCTTTTTAAATTTTCATACGCAATTCTCATAGATAGCACGCTCATATATTTTATCTACAATAAATTAAAGATAACAATAACTGCTTACCATTATTTAGAGGCATGCGAATGGATGGCAATAATTGAGGCTGAGAAGCGTGGAATTTGACGAAAACACCAAACAAGATATATCTAAAAGTATATTTATACGTTTGGTACGAAAAACAGACTTGCAACGAATTTATGAAATAGAGGTGAAGTCGTTTAAAACTCCTTATTCCTTTTTTACTCTTCAGACGCTATTTTGGTTTAACAAAGAGTATTTTTATGTTGCAGAAGTAGATGGGAAGTTGGTTGGATATGTAATAGGAGACGTAAGGGGTAATCATGGGCATGTAGTTTCCATTGCTGTAGATGCCCAACATAGGAGGGAAGGTGTAGGGAAATGTTTAATGAAAGTTCTGATTAAAAAATTCAAAGAAATGAACATAAAAACAGTAAGGCTGGAAGTTGCAGTTTCAAATACGGATGCACAGCTCTTTTATAAGAAAATGGGGTTTATGACTATCAGCCGTATTAAAAACTACTATAGTAATGGAGAGGATGCTTTTCTTATGGAAAAACGACTATAAATTCCTATATAATTAAGCTTCTTCAACACCTTTAATATGCGATATTTTTAAGGGAAGTAATTAAACATTTTAAATTTAGAGATGTTGTAAAGAGGATAGGCCATGAAAATCAAATTTTGGCTTTTGGACGTAGCCTACACTATTGAAAAAGGGAAGCCACGAGTTGAATTATGGGGAATTGATGAAAAAGGAAACCGTATATTGATAATAGACAACGTTTTTCGGCCGTATTTTTATGCAATCCCGCGAGAAGACGCTGATACCAATATGCTAATTCAGCAGATAAAAAAACTATCCAATCCTAAGTCACCAATTCTAAAAATAGAAAAAGTGGAGAGAAGATTCTTCGGGAAACCTCTAATAGCTTTACGTCTCATGTGTCAAAACCCAAAGGACGTACCAGGATATCGTGATGCTGTTATAAAAATACGTGATATAGATTCATATCTGGAGGCGGACATTCGATATTCCATTCGTTATCTTATTGATAATCAATTAATACCATGTGGATGGCATCTAGTTGACGTAGAGGAGATTCCTAATGATAAAAGATACCAAATAGACAAAATATATATCGCAAAGACCTCTCCAACGCCCACTGAAGAAACGTTTTTTCCTGAGCTGAGAATACTAGCATTTGATATAGAGTGTTATAATCCAAAAGGCGTACCAATACCCGACAGAGACCCGGTAATTATAATATCAGTGGTTACAAGTAGTGGCGTGAAAAAACAATTCCTAGCGGATAACCACAGGGACAATAACCTAATTACAGAATTTGTGAATTTTGTTGAGGAATTTGATCCAGATATTATTGTGGGATACAACTCCAATCGTTTTGACTGGCCTTATCTTATGGAAAGAGCAACACGGCTTGGTATAAAACTAGACATTGGAAGAAATCGAGGAGAACCTCATACCTCTGTCTATGGCCATATTTCCATCGCTGGTAGAGCAAATATAGATCTATTGGACTATGCTGAAGAACTCTATGAAGTAAAGGTTAAAACTCTAGAAAATGTCGCTGAATACCTAGGCGTTATGAAGACGGAGGAAAGAACGATCATAAATAAGCTGAAAATCGCTGAATACTGGGATGACGAAGAAAAAAGGAAAGAACTATTAAAATACGCCATGGAAGATGCAGAAAGTACTTTTGGGATAGCTGAAGAGGCTCTACCCTTTGCTATGCAACTGTCATCTATCGTAGGATTGCCATTAGATCAAGTATTAGCTGCAGCGGTAGGATTTCGAGTTGAATGGCATCTAATGAGACATGCTTATCTAGACGGTGAACTAGCGCCTAACCGCATAGAACGGAAACACATACCATACAAAGGTGGTTTAGTTTTAAAACCCAAAATGGGGATTCATGAAAATGTTATAGTTTATGACTTTAGCGCACTTTATCCAAACCTCATGATAAGGTACAATGTCTCTCCTGACACATATGTTCCACCGAATGAAGATATTTCGCCGGAGGAGGTTTACGTTGCACCAGAGGTTAATCATCGCTTCTTAAAAGAACCACCCGGACTATACAAACGCGCGCTCACAAAACTTCTAAAGGCAAGAGAGGAAATCAGACAAAAAATGAAACAACTTGATCCACGAAGCTTGGAGTATAAACTGCTTGATAATCGTCAACGAGCTATAAAAGTCATTGCAAACGCAACCTATGGTTACGCTGGATGGATTGGAGCCAGGTGGTACATTAAGCCCGTAGCAGAAGCCACCACAGCCTGGGGAAGGGAAACTATAAAGAAAACTATAGAAATAGCCAAAAAAATAGGGCTCACAGTAATATATGGAGACACGGACAGTGTATTCTTAAAATACGAGCCAGATAAGATAAAAGAATTTGAAAAAACAGTTGAAAAGGAATTAGGTTTAGGCATTAAGCCAGACAAAATCTATGAGCGCGTATTCTTTACTGAAGCTAAAAAACGATATGCTGGCCTCCTAAAAGATGGAAGAATAGATGCTGTCGGTTTGGAGGTTGTTAGAGGAGATTGGAGCGAGATAGCCAGAGAAGTTCAAGAAAAAGTTATAGAAATCGTTTTAAAAGAAAAATCGCCAGAAAAAGCAGCCAACTATGTAAGAGATGTAATTAAACAATTAAGAGAGAAAAAGGTTCCCTACGAACAACTAATTATTTGGAAAACATTAACTAGAAAGCTTGAAGAGTATAAGGTAGAAGCAGCGCATGTTACAGCAGCTAAAAAACTTTTAGAAGCTGGGGGAACCCTGGAAGTTGGAGATAAGATAGGATATGTTATAGCTAGGGGTGAAGGGAAATTAGCGGATAAAGCTGTACCCCATAGCATGGCAAGTTACGATGACATTGACATAGAATACTATATAAATAAACAAATAATACCAGCAGCACTTAGAATACTTGAAGGCTTTGGGTATGATGAAAAAAGATTGAAAACGGGAGAGAGACAAGTATCACTTTTCGATTTCATGAAAAAATAAGATAGAGGATTTAAACAAATGTCGTATGATAAAGGAAAATTTAACAAATTTGTAGAAGATGTTAAAAAAGCAATAGAAATTTTAAGAAAAAACCTCAACAAAGAGACTTTTCTTATCTATCATGACGATGCTGACGGAATAACTTCAGCTGCAATCCTCAAAGAAAGTCTAAAAGGCATAGGTATAGATGCAAACATGGTCTGCCTAGAAAAACTCTATCCTCAGGTTATTCAAGATTTACATGCAAAGAATGGTAGAATTTTTTTCTATGTGGATATTGCAGCAGCCCATACAGAATTTTTATCGAAGATAAATAAGGGTCGTAATTTAACAATCATATTAGATCATCACGATGCAGTACCTTCCAGCGATCCACTTATTTATAATCTAGATCCAGAACTCTATGGGTTTAGTGGAGAAAAAGATGTTTCAGGTGCCACTACCACTTATCTCTTTGCAAAATGCTTAGATCAATCCGTTGTGAAGCTAGCTCACTTGGCCATAATTGGAAGCGCCGAAATACCAGGTAATTTGTCTGGGTTAAATAAAATTCCGCTCAACGATGCGGTCAAACAAGGAAGGGTAACGGTCTTGAAGAGGGGAGAGAAGGAGTTATATTCAATAAAGCTTAATGGAGGTACCTACACACACGTAGATCTATCAAAAAAATTAACTATACTTGGATCAGTTGGATACTATAGAGGCGGGCCTGAAACTGCAGTAAAGGCATGTCTTCAGGGAGTAACCACAGAAATATTGAATAAAATCAAAGAACTGGAGAATGAGCGCAAACAAGTGAATAAAAAGCTCCTAAGCAGATTAAGAATTAGAGGACTTAAGGAACTTGGTGATATTCAATATTTCCATGCTGGAGACGAATTTAAAGGAATGGGAGTTAAAGTAATTGGCACGTTTTGTTCTTACCTAAGTTACCAAAGATGGATAAAACAAGACAAGTATCTTGTGGGATTTATGAACATGCAGCCACAAATACCAGGATATGGAGAACTAAAGGGAGATTTCGTAAAAGTATCTATCAGAGCTCCCCCACTTCTAAAACAAAAAATTGAAAGGAGTGAGGCAGCTCCAGTCAATGTGATTTTAATAGAGGCTTGTAAAAAATTCTCGGGTTTTGCTGACGGCCATACAGTGGCAGCATCTGGAGTTATACCAAAGGGGACTGAACTAAAACTCATAAACGAAATGAATAAAGAAATAATCAAAAGAAAAAGCGTAGGTAGAAGAGGAACACTTGAATCCTTCTTTAAGGCTGCGTAAACTCGATATTTAACTTATATCGTCAAAAGTGAGAACAGAGAGATCAACTGGACATTTAGTGACATCCCTTTTAACTGCGCCAATGATGTATTCGACTTCCTTTTCACCAGCAACATCCACAAGTCTCTGAGTAATGACGCCATCAAAAACTATTGCTCTTACGTTGTCCAATTTTTGAAGTGTCTCAGCCAATTTACCAACTGAAGTCTTCTTTACAATTTCAAAATCATTTCCATATATTATTGCTTCACCCTTTCCACGTACTTCCTCTATTCCCTTCAGCACTGCTTCAGGTACCCTTATTTTAATTTGTTCCTTAACAGCTTTCGATTCTTCAATTTTTAATTTAACAGGCTGAATTTTCTTTAGTTCCTCCCGTTTTCTCTCTACTGTAAATTGCTCAACCGGAAGCTTACTTCTTAACGCTTTAACTATTTCCTTCCTAGTTAACTCCTCTACTTCTCGTCCCGGAGGAGCTCTTGCAATATAATCTATGTCAGCTACTTGCAAAAGTTCCTTAAGTATAAGTTCTCCTCCTCTATCTCCATCAACAAAAGCTATGACATTTTTCTTCCGACTTAATTCAATAATCGTCTTTGGAATGTTTGTTCCTTCCACAGCTATAACATTTCTAAACCCGTGTTTAAGAAGATTAATGACATCCGCTCTTCCCTCAACAACTATGATTGTATCTGCATCGTCGATGTTTGGTCCAGCTGGTAAACCTTCGGGACCGTATCTGATAAGTTCACCAGTTCTTACAGCCCTCATAACCTGTTCCGTAATTTCTTGACTTTCGGGAACTACTTCCTCTTCCCATTTCCTTAAAATTTCTACAGCTCTCTCTATAATTCTCTTTCTTTTTTCTTCACGTACATCCTCGATTTTTTCTAGGGTAACTCTAGCTGTACAGGGACCAACTCTATCTACGGTTTCAAGCGTAGCAGCTAAAATGGCGGTTTCAACTCTATCTAGACTAGAAGGAACTATTATGGTTCCAGCTGATTTTCCTCCTCTAGTTTCCAAATTAACTCTTATTCTACCTATTCTACCCGTTTTTTGTAGTTCCCTTAAATCAAGTTCTTCTCCTAATAATCCTTCAGTTTGACCAAATATTGCTCCTACAACATCAGATTTTTCAACAACACCATCTATCTCTATTCTTGCCTTAATAACATATTTCATCGTGTCATATTCGCTTTTCCCTACCAATTTCAACACCTCCAAATATTAAACCTCTTCTATCCAGTCTTAGGAGAGTTTTCTTAATGCCTTCAATGCAGGATACCTGCCCAGCTAAGGCATGTTTAAGCTCATTTCTCATTTCATATATGGGAATAGTTCCCTCTATTTCGAGAAGAGAAGAGAGAGTCTTTGCTATTTTCTCTCCCTTTTCATCAAAATCCGTAAGTATAAGAACTCTTCTGTACTTATGTAATTGGTCGATCAGCGTGTTTAAGCTTTGTTGAGATACTTTGATTATCCTTCCTTCTACTCCAAGAGTTCGGAGGGCTTCCTCGTCTCTTTTTCCTTCAACTAATATAGGAATACCTTCATTTGCCAATTCTCTTATCTTTTCAAGGGCTTTTTCTATTTTCTCTACTATTTCTTCTTTCATAAGTCATCCTCTTTTACAAGCATTTGTATTTTTTGAATTGAAGGAAATCAATTATTTGATTATTCAACATTTAAACAAGAATATACTTAACATTTTTATTTCTTCTTAATTTAAAGTATTGACTCACAAATTTATCAATGTATAAAATGTAAATACATCAGTAGCTAGCTGGTCCTATCTTTATTTAATTTTTGCATCTATTACGACGTGAACAAGTCCAGGACCATAACTTTTAACGATACGCCTATGAATTATTCGCTTGACCTCACGACCACTTTTCGTAGCAGCGGATTCTATTTCGCTAATTGGTTTTTGAAATATGTCATTTATTTTGTAAACATTATGGTAGTGAATAATACCGCCTGTGTTTTTGATGCCCGTCATAGCTGCCTCAAGAAACTCTTGAGTTTTTTCCACGTAACCCATAATTATTCTATCAGCTTTATGCTTTAAAAGCTTCGGAACAACTTCCTTCGAATCTCCTTGAATTGGATAAATTATGTGGTCAACATTGTTTAAAAAAATATTTTCCAGTAGATATCTATACGCTAAAGGATTTAATTCGATGGAAAATATTTTTCTTGGTTTGGAATGAACAGCTATAGGAATGGAAAATTGACCCACACCAGCAAACATATCAATGATTACTTCGTCTGAAAAAACAATTTTGGACATCCTCAGTCGTTCATGCTGATTTCCAAGACAGAACATAAGTCTTTTTGCATCTAATTTAAATCGACATCCATTCTCAACTATCATTGTCTCCGTATTTGTATCGCCAGCAATTAATTCGACCCTTGGCTCTCTAAAGGTACCTTGAATGCCTTCCCTAAGATTTAAAACACTCTTAACACGAGGATCATTTTTCAAAATTATCTTGCCTATTTCCTTTTTTAAATATGAATATTCGTCTGGGAGTTTAATAATGGCTAAATCGCCAAGAACCTTGTATTTTGCCGGCAATTTACTTATATCATTCTTAGACAAGAGCAGCTCTCTTCTTAGCATATCTCTTAACTTTAGAACTTTCTTAGCCAACATTAACACCTGATTCTACCAACACCAAAATTCCAGAAAATAAGTTGTGTTAATAAGATGAGTTGAAGCGCTTGTGGCCTGCGCAGTAACACTCGGCCTCATAGGGAGGCAACCGCCTTTTCTTGGCCGAGCTCTCTTTGCCAGGCCCTTAGGGCGCTTCAACCGTGGCCCACCTGTCCCGTACCTGGGTTGGCTCCACGTACATTGTAGGCGGTGACACACCGCTCTTCACGCGCAGAGCCCATCGCGTACGGATTGCTGGTGGACCAATAATTTTAAGGGGGGATTTATTTATAAATTTGTCCTTGAATATTCTTTTTCAATATTTTACCATTTCTATTTATTTCGCCGCTTCGAATCCTACGGGAGGATATTGGTTTACCATTCTCTGCAAGAACTAGTGGTATAACAAAGATAACTAAGGGAAGCATACCTCTTGAAACCCTAATCTTATTGATTTCAAGAGCCCTTCCAAAGGTTTCCTCACTTACAACGAGCCCTTCAATGTTCTCGTTCGCAATAGTAGGACCGTAGACATCATTGAGAGGAACTATTTTACATCTATTCAATAATCCTTCTTTCTTTAAAAATTCTTCAAGCTCCTTTAATCTTTCTCCGAAACTTAATATTTCTCCTTCTAAAACTTTGTTTTTCACCATGCTTTCTGTTGTCAGACCGATAATAACCTTCTCGCCGATCTCAAAAGCCTTTAAAATAAGTTTTTTATGGCCACGATGTAAATGGTCAAAAGTTCCTCCAACAGCTACAAGTTTAAGCTTCAAATTAAACACCGTAAAAAGAGTAGATGTTTAATTTGCTAGAATTCTATTTTTTCGCCGGGCTTTAATATAACAACTTTCACTTCAGGGACTCTTTGCCTAACAAGTTCAGCAAATCTATTAGGATCTTGTTTAATCACGGGGAATGTATCGTAGTGCATAGGAACCACTACCTTAGGCTTTAAAAGCTCTGTTGCCAAAGCAGCTTCCTCAGGTCCCATAGTATAGTATCCTGAAATAGGCAGCAGGGCGTAGTCAGGCTTATATAGTTCTCCTATAATTTTCATATCCCCAAAAACTTGAGTATCACCTGCATGGTAAATAGACGTACCTGAAACACGTATAACGAATCCCACGGGAGAACCGCACGTGGCACTATGAAATGCTTTAACCATAGTAATTTTTATTCCCTTTATAGTAGTGGTACCACCGATATTCATCCCCTCAACTTTTTCTACACCTTGTTCTTGAAGACGTACAGCAAGATCGTAAATTGCAACCAAGGTAGCACCAGTCCTTTTACAGATGTCCACCGTATCGCCCAGATGGTCCCCGTGGTCATGAGTTACTAGTACAAGGTCGCAATCTTCTATATTAGACGCTTTGATGGGTGCTAAAGGGTTTCCAGTTAAGAAAGGATCCACAAGAATTTTAACTTCTTTAGTCTCTATTTTAAATGCTGCATGACCTAAGAACACAATGCTTCCCATTTTTAAACCTCCCTTTTTTACTTTTTACGCGGAGGGATAACATAAATATCATCGATATAAAGATGACCTAAGCATCTTTTACAAGTTCCCACACGTTTAAAAATATAATCTCCACGTTGAAACTTTCTCTCTTCTCTATAGTCACATTTTTCGCATTTAATAACGGTTACGGTGCGGTACTTTTCCACGTCTAACATCTCCTTCTTAGGTTGGGTTCTTAAGGCGAATGAGATCATTAAGATTATGAGTAGCAAATAAATTAACCAGAAATTTTTAAACCCATACCGTACGTAAAGCAAGTAAAACGCTAGAAGTACGCCAGATATCATTACTATTAAAATCAATCCCGTTAATATCGTATTTCTTTCCATCACGATCCCCTTTAGTATCCTATACCTATAGTGTTTCCAATACCAGCAACTAGAACAATGTCGCCTGGCTTAGTTCTCTCATTTATTATTCTCTTTACTCTTTCCACAACTTTTCTAGTTGCTTCCGTGATTTCCCTTCTCATGGGAGAAACGGCTTCTTCAATAGCTTCCTTGATAATAATGGCATCTAGTGGTACCTTATATTTTGTTGCCACTTCCTCAATCTTATATTTATCAACGCCAATCCCTCCGATAGCAGCACCAACTCCCTCCATGATTCCTCCAGTTTTCTCACCTTCCAACTTAATGCCAGCATCAATCATAATTATCCTATTAATCCTAAGCTTTTTTTCTTCGAAGAGTTTTCTAATAGCTTCCCCAGGCTTACCAACTGTTCCTCCCGGCCCTCGTGCACGTACCACAATCACGGTTCGGTCATCAATTTCCGTCTGAGCAATAACAGTATCCTTCACTATCTCTTCATAGTCTTCCTCACTAACTACACCATGCTCTCTAAGCAAACGAGTCACGGAGAGAACACCAGCACCATCACCAATCGGTTTTCCATCGACAAAAGCCTTCAAAGCATCAAAATAGGCATTTGCATACTTCATAATTTCTGGAAGCTGCATTTGAAGCTGTAAAATCAAAACATAACTTTTGTTTTTTTCTCCTAATATGAGAAAGTGTCTAACAATCCTATAGATGAAATTTAAAGCGATAATTGCTTCCAGTACATTTTCCAAATTGGCAGCCTTATCTCTATTTACATTCGGCGCCAACTCAGCTACAATACTCTCAAACCTCTCATCTCTAACATTAACTAGATGCTCCAACTTGTGCATAATGCCAGATGGGTCTCTATCAACAGGCTCTATCACAAAAAATTCTAGAAAATCATTTATTCTAGAAACAAGGTTGGTATCGGAATTTCCAACTTCTCTAAAAGCTTTAATAGTGATTTCTTTCCCTTTACGAACCATATATTCGAGTTTTTGTAAAGCCCTCTTAATTTGCCTGACCCAAATACTTACCTGCAAACGTTGCCCATAAAACATATACACCAAAAGCAATAATAGCCAAATCCAATTTATAATCCAATTCCAACTTTCCTGCTGCCATGGAAATTGCACAACAATCAACCTCATACCAATTTATCTTCTAACACAAAAGAAACCAAAATAAATAAGAACATTACGGTTAAGGACAAAAGAAGCAATCCTCGTTATAAAACAGAAAACAAAGACCACAAGCCATTATTTAAGCACCAGAACTATAATCCTGGCACATTTCCAACTATTAACTGTACTACACAGAGTGTAAACTGAAAATAAGGTAATATGTCAAATCGAATTCAAAGTCATTATTATTCGTTTCGCTAAATAAACAATCAAAAGTCAAAATGTAGAAACTGGTATTTTAGCGGTGCGGCGCCCTTCCGTGTTCGGAATGGGAACGGGTATTTCCCTCCGCACTATGGCCGCCTGCCGAAGCAGGCAGCTTCCCAGTTTCCCATCCCCTCGCGGAGGATAGTACTCCTGGGAACGTGCGGAGGC
>Ga0180301_10000982_pt1 | contig 22371 bp, 29 predicted proteins | sample GuaBasSediGuay16_FD_121797 | JGI IMG/M metagenome (GOLD analysis project Ga0180301, IMG submission 121797) | Subseafloor sediment microbial communities from Guaymas Basin, Gulf of California, Mexico - Guay16, Core 4569-2, 12-15 cm | ecosystem: Environmental > Aquatic > Marine > Hydrothermal...
AAGGTATTGCTCCAAGGCATTGTTTTGTTCTGTATAACCGTTTGCGACTTCTATTCCTGCAATAAATAGCTCAAATCGCTCTACAAGCCGTGGGTCTTTTCTATGAGGTTTAGCTAGAGGCGACGACTTCTTTGGATAATCGATTACAAATGTTGGCTGAATAAGCTTCTTCTCAATATAGTGCTCAAATAGCTTGACAAGCGCAATGTCTCTATCATAACCTCCCTTAATTACTATCTTCCTTTCTTCAAGAAGCTTAATGATCTCTTCATCACTTACAGTCTCCGGATCTATATTCAAGTGTTTCTTAAGCAGATCAAACAATTTTACGCGGAGATATGGAGGCTTTAAGTTTACTTCCACGATAAATCTTGGCTCACCAATCTTCTTTATAAGAAACTTTGTTGGGTTGTTTAAGAATTCTTTCAACATGTTTTTACTTACAGAAACCTTTTGCTTACGCTTACTATAAGTACTCAGGGTATATTCTAGATATTCTTTAACAACATCTTCGCTAAGTTGATTGATTATGGTTGTTCCAGCACGCTCCAGGTCTATAGGATATCTTATACTATATCCTCCAGTCATTTTCTCAGCAAGATGAGAGATCAATTTTTCGGCAAGCTCCATCATATCATTATAGTCTGCGTAAGCAACATATGCTTCCATCATTGTAAACTCGGGATGATGAGTGACATCAATATCTTCGTTTCTAAAAACCTTAGCTATCTCGAATACTTTGTTAAAACCTGCCACCAATAATCTTTTAAGATAAAGTTCTGGCGCAATACGCAGATACCATTCTTCATCTAGAGCATTTACAAAGGTTTTAAATGGATTAGCCGCCGCGCCACCATAGACTGGTTGAAGTATAGGAGTATCAGTTTCGTAAAACCCTTGGCTATACATCCACAGTCTTATTTCTTTTACTAAGTTATATCTCGTTTTTATTCGTTCAAATACTTCAAGATTTAACACCATGTCGAGATATCTTTTTCTAAGCCTAAGCTCGGGATCTTCAATACCTATCCATGTATGCTGGAGAGGGATCATACATTTTACTAGCATCTTATAGTCTTTTACACGAATAGATAATTCTCCACGCTTTGTCCTCATTAACCGACCTTTGACCCATAATATGTCTCCTCTCCTAACATTATCTATGAACCATCTATATTTTTCGTCGCCTAGAGTATCTCTCGAAACAAATAATTGGATTCTATATCCTTCATCATATAAATCGGCAAACGTTAATCCACCATGGATTCTAACAGCCATAATTCTTCCTGCAACACGTACATCACGATCCCATTTAATTTCAGGCGTATTTTCTCTGATAATATCTGAGACTCTATCTAGAGAGTAATGTTTCATCTCTTCACTATCAATATGGGGGTATGGATTGAACTTGGCTAAGGTTTCTTCAACACACTTTAAGCATTCATCAAGATAACTCTCTTTCACCATAAGATACCACACTCATCGACTACAGGCTACTTTTCTAGCCAACACTATAGTTTTTATTTACTCAACTATTTACTACATTAGGAAATAGCTTTACTTTATTATACTTTATGTTACATGCCATCTCTTCTCCTAGCGTATTCCTCCATAAGGTTTCTTAGTTCATTTACCATCTTATTTAGTTCAGTTAAATGTCTTAACTTAATATAGTGTAAACTTGGCGATGAAAAATAGCAAGCTAATATTTCATCGATCGCTATTATTGCCGCATAGACGGGTTCTCTAAATAACCCCCCTATTTCATCTTCAAATACTATCCTGCTTCCCCGCATCCTCTTTAATTCATTAAATATGATCCAGGCTGTTTCCTCATCCTTTAAAGAAGCGCCTTCAATGAACTTATCTATAGTCCTCTCATCTACACCCAATCTTTTAAGGATCGATATTATTTTATTGAGTGAATTGTTCATAAACAAGCCCGGGGGTTACTGGTTAATATTCTACGCTACTCTCGCTCACGGTCTTAATTATTTCTCCAAACATTACATCCTTACCGACATGGGTTATTCGGACTCTGACTTTAGAGCCTACGCTAGCATTTCTTACAATGATTTTTCTTCCCTTGAAATAACCGATACCTCTACCTTTATCATCCATGCCGCTAATGAATACCTCTATTATTTCTCCAGTCTTGGGGGTATCATCTTCTTTAGGTACCTGTACACGTGGATAAATGCTTAGTCTTTGGATCTCACTAGTATAGGGATTCCAAGAATGTTTTCTCTTTTTATGTCTAGCCACGTTTACATCCCATTATATGTTTCAAATCTCTAGCTACTAGTACCTATGTGAGAGAGGTTATTAAGTATCTTGGTTAATAATTCTCTTCTAGCGAAGAAAATTGCTGGTGAGCAATCATGCCTAATGTAGATTTTCTGAGACATATAGCTAACCCAAAACTAGCAGAATATAGTAAGGCTAGAAAACAATTAACTGGAGTATTAGATGAAGTTAAAAAACTAATTGCTAGAGCTGAAGATAAATATAATTTCAGCATATTTGGAGGCGATCCAAGAAATCTTGCAAAGTATTTAAAAAGTAATGATTTCGATCTAGTAGTCAATACACTCAAATCAGCTAACGCGCTTGATGTTCTGGAAGATATTTTAAGAACCGTTATCGAAAAATACCGGGATCTGCCTGAAGTAGTTGAGGCAGCTAATCAGAAGATAAAGGATTTGAGGCAGGGAAAAGTCGAGATCAATGAAATTAAGGCTTTGTCTGAAGCACTAAGTAGAGAGTTAAAAGATGCTAAAATACAGCCTGAAAAAGATCATGTTAAAATAGAGTACGATGGCCTCAAAGCTACAATAAAGCCCACTGAGGAAGGATATAATGTCAGTATTAAAATAGAGATTGAAAGAGTTCTCGACAATAGAATTGATATAATTAACTTGCTAAGCAAGATTTATAGTGTGTTAACGGGTAAGTGAGGTATGCATACAAGATGAGTTTGCATGGAATAGTGTTCTTTGATTGCGATGGAGTACTAACCGATAATGCTAGTAGTTGGCAACATCTACATGAGTATTTTAGAAGTTATGACAATTCTTATTTTGCGAAATTGTATGAAGAACGAAAGATAAGTTATCTTGACTGGATGAAGATAGACATTGCATTAATGATAAATTCCTGGGGTAAGCCTATAAAATTTAATGAAGTTGAAAAAGCTTTTAAAGAAATCAATTTAAGAAGCGATGCATACTATGTTATAAAGACGATCAAGCAGATGGGGTTTATTGTAGGCGTGATAAGTAGTGGTATAGATGTTCTTGTGAAAAAGATCTGTAAAGAATTGAGCGTCGACATATGCCTATACAACGAGCTATATTTTGATGAAAAAGGCGAACTCATCCCCGGAGGCAAAGACTGGGTTCCATTACTTGAGAAGCCCTTTTTAATACAGAAAATAGCTAAAGGACTCGGTTTTACTCTAGATAGAGTAGTCTATGTTGGAGACAGTAAATGGGATATACCAGTATTTCGTATTGTCGGCCTATCTGTCGCCATTAAACCCTGTAATGAAGCCTGTAAAGAGGCTAAATATACTATTGACTCTCTAAGCGATCTAATCCCGGTGATCAAAGAGTATTTTAATATAAATTAATTACTTAAAAAGCTTTTATCTTAAATTCGAAGCCTCTTCGTTTAAGTTCATTTAGAGCTTTTTCGACAAGCTCGTGTGAAGAAGCCTCGAATATTAGTTCGACAATAGCTTTTGTAGGCATCAGGTAAGGCGATACCCTGTCATGCTTTATATCAACTATGTTGAGCTTGTAAGATGCAATAACCTCCAATATGTCGTGTAGAATCCCGGGCTTATCATCTACTACTCCTCTAATTGTTACTAGCCGTCCATCTTTTGATAACTCATGAATTATTATTCTAGATAGCAATGAAGGATCTATATTTCCGCCACTTATCACGGATACTATGGGGTCGTTTCTTGGAGTATATGCGCCTGATAAGAGAGCTGCAATAGGCAGTGCACCAGCTCCTTCAGCAATTATCTTGCCACGTTCAAGCAGGAAGAATACTGCATGAGAAATATCTTCTTCATCAACAAGAATAATATCATCGACAAGCTCTGAGACTATTTTTGATGTATATTTTCCTGGATTCTTAACGACTACTCCATCAGCAATACTATAACTAGGCTTATATCCCTCTAGCTTTCCCTCAATAAAGTATTTCATACTAGCTGCAACTTTCGGCTGAACTCCTATTATCTTAACATCTGGTTTCCTCTTTTTAACAGCTATAGAAATACCCGAGATGAGCCCCCCACCGCCTATTGGAACAAGGATCTCTTTAACATCGGGTACTTGGTTAAGGATCTCTAAACCTATAGTGCCTTGACCAGCAATAATTTCCGGATCATCAAATGGATGTATGAACTCATATCCTTTACTTTTAGCGATCTCAATAGCTTTCTCGTACGCCTCATCATATAATTGCCCATGAAGTACTACTTCAGCACCATAGCTCCTTGTCGCCTGAATCTTAGTGGCACTCGCCGTCTCCGGCATCACTATTACTGCTTTTATTCCATTCACTTTAGCGGCATACGCTACCGCCTGGGCATGATTGCCTGAAGAGGCTGTAACAACGCCTTCTAATCTCTTTATCCTTAGAAGTCTTTTTATCTTATAAGTAGCTCCTCTAACTTTATAAGCACCTGTTTTCTGAAGGTTCTCTAATTTTAAATAAACACGTTTACCCACAATATCATTTAATGATGTTACAGTAACTGCCGGAGTAAAATGCACGACGCTACGAATAACGTTGTAAGCGTCAGGTATCAATCCATTTATGTAATCAATGATTTTCGATACAGGTTGTTCGGGACCCGGTATTTGTTTACTATGACTTGTAAACGTAATCACCCGTTTTTATATATTATAGGCCTGTAAGTTATTTAAGTTATTCTAAGAACTTTTCTCAAAATACTTTAAAAGAACTTTAACAATAGTGTCGACAGTTGTATCAGTTATTTTTATTCTCTTAAACCTCCCTCTCAATCCATAAATGATATCTATTTTTGATATAGGGACCCCTAATGTTCTCGCTAAAAATCTTATTAGGGAAGCATTCGCCCTACCATGAATTGGTGGTTCTCGAGTGTGAAAGACCAAATCACCTCCTTCAATACGCAGCTCTTCTTTATCCGAATCAGGCTTTACATGAATCGATAAAATTACTCCATCTTTAGTTTCAGTTATATTATTGATTATCGTCTTTTCCAACTCCTTGCTCATTTTCAACACCTTGAGATTCTCTCAAGACAGCTAATTATAATTATGTCTTATCTGATTTAATTATTGTTGCTTCCATACGATATAATACCCTTCTTTCTTAGCTCGTATATTTTTCTAGCCATTATTTCTTGTTTCATCCACTGGCCATAAGCTGCCCCCTTTCCTATGAATTTCAAGATTTCTTTTCTCACCCATTCGGGCACTGCTCCTGGTTTCTTGGCGCTATAAGGTGTTCCAGGCAAGGGCATAAATACATGGAGATGGATCCTGGCACCAATATTGACTAATTTCTTCATTGAAGAAATTGTTTCTTCAATATCTTCTCGTGTTTCACCCGGCAAACCTAGTATAAAGTCTACGTCAGGTATGAAGTTGTTTTTTAAAGCTATTTCTACAGCATTAAAAACGTCTTCGATTGTATGACCTCTGCCAATTGCCTTTAGTATCCTATTGCTTCCCGATTGCGCACCGATTATGATATTCTTATTGGCAACATATTTTTTAAGAACCTTAATTGCTTCTTTTGTTAAATGCTCAGGACGTACTTCGCTGGGGAATGTACCGTAAAATATTCTGCCGCCATGAACCTTAACTACCCTATCATAGAGTCTAGACAATAATTCTTCAATAATTTCAATATTTGGTTCCCGTTGCTTTCGTTTAAGCCCATAACCTAGTCCATTGGGCGTTATAAACCTTATGTCTTTAAATCCATGCTTAGCCATAAGCTCTGCATAATAAACTATGGATTCAATACTTCTATGTCTTGGACGAAAGCCGTGCATGTAGCTTACTTGACAATAAAAGCATCCATAAGGGCATCCTCTGGTAATCTCTATAGCGCCACAAAGATTTCTCCAGAATGGGAAAGGATGGTATTCATCAAGATCTATTGGTTCTTGTCTTCCGGGGAAAACGTATCTGTCCTCATATTTCGTAAAAACTCCTTTAACCTTATATGGATCGTTCATGCCGAGAAACAAGGCTTCAAGAAGCTCGATAAAGCTTCTCTCACCTTCACCAACTACGACATAGTCAAATTCCAGCTTCTCAATACATCCAACAGGATCTCCTGTTGGATGGGGGCCTCCTGCAACAGATACCACGTTATAAGGCTTAGACTTATTTAACAAGATTAGTGTTTTAAGAAACCTCTCTTCAGTTAACATTAAGGTATTAAAACTAATCCCAATAACAACCTTATTATATATTTTAGAAAGTTTATGAGCAAGCTCAATAATTTTTGATAAATCTCTAACTAAGTATACGTCCCAGTACCTAGATTTGTCTAATACCGCGGTCAATGCATTTACGCTATATTTAACCCTTGGATCATAGTATAACAGTATGGCATAGTTGCGCATAACATATTCCCTTAAACTATAGGACATCACTTATTTTTATTATGAACACAATATATTTTCATCTTTTTATCCATGTTTTGTGCTTGTAAAGGTTATATTAACTAGTTATTTAAATATTTTAATTGATATGACAAAACCGAAAAGAATATCCCCCCTCTAGACATATATGTGTTTAATGATCACTGTTTCCGGAGGTATAAGCAATGAGCATAGGTAGAAATAACATTAATCTAACCGAAGAGGAAATAAAATATTTTACAAATAAGATAAAGTTAAGGAAAATATATGAGGATGACGACATAGTTCTAATGACCGCGCCTAATGAGGATGAACTAATAGATATAATATTAGATTTATTGCGTGAACGTCCAATGAATCTTAGAGAAATACATGCGATTTTATCGGGCTTAGCTAGCGAGGATAAGATAAGAAAAGCATTGATTACTTTAATGAGTAATGGCATTATAACAATGAATAGTGATGGAAGATATACTGTAATAGGATTATGATATTTTTATTTTACATTACTTAACAATCTCCGATATAGCTCTTGCTGCTTCATATAAATCTTTTACAACCATAATAGCCCCGTTGATATAGAGATCTCTAGCTCTCTCCTCATAACGTGTAATACCTATAAATGGTATACCAGCATTCCTACTGCTCAATGCATCAATCCAATAATCTCCAAGCATAATTGCTTCTTCAGGCTCAACACCAAATTCTTTCAGTACATTGATTAAAAGCCATGATTTATCAAAAAGCTCTCTTTCAATCCCACCCAACAATATTAGATCAAACATAGTGTAAACCTTATCTATGTAGTGGTGTAAGTTGAATCTACGCAGCTCGTTCCATATCTTTAGAGAAGGCACTTCTCTCCCTGTTACGATAATGTTTTTGGCACCGTAAAGTTTCAGTATATTCAATAAATATTCTACACCCTCCATGGGTTTGGCATAACGTGATTCATATATTTTTCTAAAAGTCTTCCAGAATTCCTTAGGATCGATATGTCTAGGTACTATTTCAAACCCTAATCTATCGTTTTTGAACAGATAAATAAACCTATCATAACTAATAGGATCTAGCCCAAATAGCTGTAATGTACGATTCAATGCATCGTAAAAATCTATCAGCGTATCAAGAAGAGTCATATCATAATCCAATATTGCTAGTTTTAGTCGTCTATACAAGGACTTTTACCACCATGAGAGGTCAGTCTTCGGGAGAGTCCACATAGCATACGGTAATCGGCAAACTCATCATCCCGCAGATAGTTTTAGATTTACCAGTATTTTAAGATTAATTTGATTACATATGCTGTACTGGTGAACTCGTTGGTAAAGCATTACAAACTCCTATGTACGTTCAAAGAAGACTTAGCTAACTGTATTATTAATGGGAAGGTAGCTGAGATCATGGGAAAGATCCTAGATAAATATAAGGTTTATGAACTAATCAAACGTACCAATACAGACGTATTCACATTTGATCTCGAGATAAAAATGCCGGTACAAGAAAGGATTATATGCAATAGTGAAATGTATGCCGAATTCGTATGGGGTAAGGAAAGGATACTCCGCTTCACATCCATAAACCCTGTTGAAGAATTGTTATGTATTTCAGGAGACTTTAGGATAGATAACTACAATATAATACGTAAGGTGTATACCAAAGACACTCCAATAAACCATGATATCGTTGAATACATTGAGGCTCTTCTAAATTATTATAATAAGGTGCTGGGGGCCAAGACGTATGAAAACTATATCCTTCTTGATCAAACTCTTTCAAATATATTAGAAAACCCAATACCTCCATTTCTTAGAATGAGTGAAAAAGACTCTTATCTATGGCTCAAGGACATAGTGTATTCAACACTAATACTACTGAATGTTGAAGAGAGAGCTAAAGCCGAACAACTTATAAAACATATACAGTCCAGTATTGTAGGTAACGAACCACATCTTAGTGTTTATTTGCTAAAACATCTATTAAACAATAAAGACATTATTGAGGACAATATTAAGAAGAATATCCCAATAGAGTTGAAACAAGATGGCCATTACATAATAGTGGAGAATCATAGTGATAAAACCTTTATGCTCAGCATAATAGGAGAAAATACAACAATTATTACCAAAGTTTATGGAAGGGATAAGTTTAGAGTTAATAAAGATATTATAGGCGATATGACAAATTTTATTGCAGTAACGGTGAAAGATCATGAATAATCATGAAGAGTATTGTTACGTAGATGTTCATTGCCACTGTTATGAGTACTCCTTAGATTATCTCCAAAAGCATAAAGACTTTATAATAGTTATAGTCTCTGATGATGTTGAGTCTAGTATAAAGACCATAGAGTATGCTCAAAAATTGGACAATATAGTACCTTGTGTAGGTATACATCCCTGGTCTATAGAAGAGGCAAAAATAAGCGATATAGAGACGATCTCTAGATTAATCGACAAATATAATGTTAAATGTATTGGAGAAGTTGGATTAGATACAAAGTTTGTGCCAAAAACTATAGACAAGCAAAGAGAATTCTTCAACAAGTTTCTTCAATTGGCAAAAGAATATGATCTCGTAATGAATATTCATGCAGCTGGTACATGGAATGAAGTTTTAGATTTATTGATAAAGAATAGTATTGAAAAAGCTATCATACATTGGTATACAGGGCCCCCTAACCTAATAGACGAAATAGCGAGTCAGGGCTACTATATAGGTGTAAATCCTGCTTGGAAAATCCAGAAAAAGCACAGAGAAATAATATCATTGGCTCCTATATCAATATTGATAACTGAAAGCGATGCACCCTACAATTATCGTGGTTTGAAGATGGAGCCGAGAATGGTTGTTGATTCAATAAAATATATTGGCGAGGTTAAAAAACTCCACTATGATGATGTCGTAAAAAGAATAAGCAATAACTTCAGAAACCTCTTTAAAATCTAATTACGCAGACACACATTTAAAATAATTAGAATCCTAGTTATCATGTTGGAAGAAAACTGGGTGCCCTAGCAATGAACTTAGCCAAACTATATGCAAGTATGCTGTTAACAGTATTAGTTGTAACCACTATATCGACCATAGTATTGTACTTTATACTAACATTATTTACTGCTACACCTTTTGAAATAGTTTTATTCATCGTAATAGCTGCCTATATACTACAGTGGTTATTTGCACCATATTTTATAGAAGCAATATACCGTGTTGAACCTCTAAGAGACCCAGCATATTCAAACCTAATTAAGGGCTTTAATGAAATAGTCAAAAAGAACGGTATCACCCCTCCAAAATTAATGGTCGCCAATATTGACATACCCAATGCTTTTGCTTATGGTAGCCCGCTTACTGGGTACAAGATAGCAGTAACTAGGGGCTTACTTAGATCATTACCGGAAGATGAAGTAATGGCTGTTTTAGGACACGAGATAGGGCACATTAAGCACCGGGACACAATAGTAATAATGGCTGTCGGCTTAATACCAGCTATAATATTATGGCTGGGAGAATATCTCGTTAGATGGGGATGGCTATTTGGCTACTATAGGGCTCGTAGAGAAGAATCTCTAGCACCCTACGCACTACTAGGGCTAGGCGTACTGTTTCTAATCATAGGGTTCTTATTAAATCTAGGGATATTATACCTAAGTAGGCTAAGAGAATATTATGCCGATGCTCATTCAGCCACTATAATACCCAATGGAGCTAGGCTTTTGCAGAGAGCCTTAGCCCGCATAATGGTTAATAGTGGCTGGCTTAGAAAAATAGGCTATAATCTAGGCAAGTATAATCAGCTTAAAATGCTGTTTATATCATCCCCAGATCATGTAATAATGGCGAGGTATCAGGATATAGATTACATTATCGAGAATATAAAAAGGCAAAAAGTAAGCATATTAGCGGAACTATTTAGCACGCATCCCCATCCAGCTAAAAGACTTAGATTTCTTGACCAGTTCATTAAAAGAGAATCCTATTAGTGTTCTTATATATCAATTAACTAATCTTTATGAGTATCTTCTGGCTAATATTTAAAAACGGATCAACATATGTATTCATACACAGACATTAATACCATGACACATACGATATTGGTGCTCAGCAATGAAGATATTGATGGAACAACCAATCTATAAGGACGATGCGATTGTGCAGCCAGTTAACATTATAGATGATGTCGGCATCGTATGGAAAGGTTATGCTGTATGTAACATGAACTATAGTATGCCCATTAATGTCTCTGAGGTAATGAATCTTGTCTTAAATGTTATCGCCGATGCACGCTCAGGAAAGAACGGCTTTAGACTTTATGTCTCAGATAAGTTTAAGATTGAGGTCAGATTTAGAAATAATGACAGTTTCATCAACGCATCGACTATAGAATTAATTATCAGAGAGAATAATGAAAGCAACAAAAAACTCTACTCCTTGATTCTCGAACCATCATTATGAAATTCCTAAATAAAGTTCTTATTCCTATAGAGACTCTATAAGCTTCCTGATCTCTTCGAGAACTTTTGATTTCTTCTCTAGTTCTTCTTCCAGTCTCTTGACCTTATCTTCAAGTTCTTTATTCTTTGATTCAAGCCTGTTTTTCTCTTCTTCAAGAGCTTTCTTTTCTTCTTCAAGCTTCCTTAATTCCTCTTCTAAACTCTTTATTCTTTCTTCAAGACTCTTTTTCTCAGCCTCTAGCTTCTTTATTTTCTCCTCAAACTCTGGTGCCGATACGGGAACACCAATACCTGTGAAAGGCAATCTGATCTTGAGTCCTCCTCTTAATAATTTCTCGTAAGTTTGAAGAACTAGTTTACCTGCTTTGGTCTTCCCAGACAAATGAGCTCTGATCATTGTCTCGCTTCTGCCAACTTCTTCAGCTATCCTACTTATTGGATAGCCTGCTTTTTGCCTAGCTAATGCTGCAGCGGCCACGGCTAGGCTGTCTACCCATGTAGCTCTCTCAATAGGATCTCTTATCAACTCAATGACTTCAGGGCTATATAGTGTTGCAATAATTAATGCTGTCTCTAGTTTCTGTATATCTTTCTTGCTAGTAGGTACTAACGGTATGTTACTCAAGTCTATGTACAATTCTTCTTTTTCTTCACCTGACTCAGAAACCACTATCACAGTAATCACCCTAAAATTATTATTTTATATTGATACTAAAAAACGTTCTCATAAGACACTACATGAAGAATTAAAAATAAATCTATGTTATGACAGAAAGACAGTAGTGGTTGGGGTGAGTGCGTGTCTATACAAAAATGTCCTTGGTATAATAATGGAGTATGCTATAGCCCTAAGACATTAAGGAAGTATGGTGAGCCTTCAGAAAAACCGGTATCGAATATATGTTTATCGCCTGGATTTAGCTCGTGTGAATATTATAGTGAGCAAAAAAGTGAAGAAGTATCATTGGAGACTTTCGAGGAAAATGTTGTTGGTTTAAAAGAGAAATCATATAGGCTTTATCTTCCAGTACATACTTTGCCTGCCAGCATAAAATCCGACTGTCCGTTTTTCGAGACAGTCTCAATAAGGAATGAAAAAGGTGACACAATCCTAGTTGCAAGATGCAAGTCTTTACGAAGGTTCTTGACACGTAGCCAGGCACTAAAATGTGTTAATTATTGGCGAGAATGCCCATTCTATATTCTTGCAATACATAGAGAGACGCTAGTGTGATTCCAGTATATTTAATCATGATCTATACGTACTCACTTACCCTCATTCTCGAAGAAATCATAGACATATATTCTAGATCCCCGTTCATAGGCTTAGATAACATTATGATCAAATCTACTAATTCCTTGATACTAGGTATCTTTTTTACCTTAATAACATGCCCATTTATGACCAGTGTACTCTCCTTATCAGGACTAAATAATACTTCATAATCTACATGTATACCATAATGATTTCTTATGATCTTTATTGCTTGCTTAAGTATATCTTCTAGGATCACATCAATATCGTTAAGACCACGTATAAAAATTATCTTTGCTTCAAACAGTGACAAATCATCCACCACCTGATATAGCATATTTACATGGGCAGTGTTTATAAATGGCAAGCCGTTTACTTTAGTTATCGTTTTGAACTAGATTTCATTCTAGGCAGGGATAGAAACGACATGCCGCCCAAGACTACTATGTAAGCATACATGAACACTCTCACAATTACAACAGCCACGGGGTCTAGGGTTATAGTTAACCCGTATTCGACTGCGATAGCACCGCCAGGAGTAGGAACTACTCCAGCTACATATGAAAAGAAATAAGCCATAATGGAAGTCGTGAATACGTCAACGTAGGCTAAGGAGTCTGCAATATGTTTCAAATATATAGGCAATACGAGTATGTATATAGTTAATGCTGATAACACATGGTATAGTAATGTTAAAACCAATAACTTGACCATAAATCCTCTATCATTATTGTTACGAAAATACTTTAATGTATCTCTAAAAGTCCTTATAGACGCCTTGATTTTACTAGGTATCTTGCTATCTATGTAAGTAGCGATCCTTCTTAGCCTAGATTTGCTACCCATATCCGTGGTTATACCAGTGATAAACAGAAAGCTGCCACTAATTAGTAGAGAGGATATCAATAACAACGGGATTGTTAACGGTAGTTTAAATACAGCTAAAAATAGTACAATTAGATTGGGTAAAATAACGTCAAAAAAGTCTTCATACGTCGTTATAGCTAATGTCTTCGCGAATTCTACTCCAGATTTTCTCGATAAAACCAACGATCTTCCGGGTTCGCCGCCTAGAGACGAGGGAGTTAGGTTCGCTATTAGGCTCCCAATGAATCTGGCAAGTAAGTAATCTTTTAATGATAACTGTTTCCCTGTAACTCTTTCAAAAATAATCTTTAGCCTTACCGCTGATACAAACCAGGCTATAGTGTAAACTATTGAAGCTAGTGCTACATACTCTATTTCAATATTAAGCAATATGTTGAGATCTATATTAAATAAATAGATATACGCTATTATAACGATCAAGACTATGAGGAATGAGATGAGATAACTGAGCTTGCTCGTTAGCGGCACTTCTCACAACAATACCTCCATGCCATCGTGATCACATTTGTTGAAATAGAGCCTTCCCTAATAACCTTTATCTCATCACCAACGATCTCTATAACTGTTGACGGCAATCCTATAGGTGCTATACCCGAGTCTATGTAAAGGTCTATTCTGTCGCCTAACTGTTTAATAGCTTCAAAAACATGTCTAGGAGAAGGCTTACCACTTATATTAGCGCTTGTCCCAGTTAAATAGCCGCCTATTTTTTCAGCCAATAATCTAGGCAATGGAGCTGCTGGTATCCGGAAACCTACTTTATTTCTACCCAGATGTACTCTATATGGAAAGAAATCTTTCTTTACCGGTATGATCAGTGTTACTGGTCCAGGCCACATATACTTGAGAAGGCATAAGACCTCGTCACTAATTTCATCAGCTGCGTCGATAACATGTTTTATCGAAGAAACTAGAACAGGTATTGGTTTGCCTTCCCTCTCTTTTACTTCAAATACTCTGTCAACACAATGGCTACATAATGCATTAGTGAATATACCATAAACAGTATCAGTTATACCTACGACAAGGCCCTCGTTTTCTATAACATTAACTGCTTTTTCAATAATACTTAGACTTGGTGTAGAGAAACTCGTCTTGACTATGATTGCCAAAAACTACACCCGGTATATCTGATTACATCCACAACTTATACTTCACTCTATTTGTTTCAAAATTATCTAGAGTTAAATATAAAAACTATCAACAGAGCTAAATACTGCATTGAAATATAATAACCTCTAGTCTCCTATGCATAAGTATTGTGTAGTCGAATAGGGGGTCAAGGGATGGGTTTTTAGCTATAGTGAAGAACAGTTACAAAAGCTAAAGATAGATAGGCATCAATTAAAAAGAATAATACAAGAGTTAAAGAAATGGAAAGCGCCGGCAACGGTACTGTTATCTCTCTATATACCTCCTGGAAGGCCTATAAGCGATGTTCTAAGTATGCTTAGGCAAGAGTATGCAATAACGGATAACATTAAGTTAAAGAGGACGAAAACAGCTGTTCAGAGAGCTCTTTCTGCTGCAATGGACAGGTTAAGTAAGATACCTAAAGTCCCGGAGAACGGTCTCGTGATATTTTGTGGCGAGAACATGGATACAGGAGACTTTATATGCTTAATGTTCTCGCCTCCAGAGAAAGTGCCAGTTTATTTCTATAGAACCGACAAGTACTTCCATACAGAGTTTCTTGAAGACATGGTTACCGAGAGTAATTTAATAGGATTAATAATTGTCGAGAGAGATGCTGCGACAATAGGTCTGCTGAAAGGCTCTAGGCTTGAAGTGCTAGAAGAGCTAGAAGACTATATCCCTGGAAAACACCATAAAGGCGGCCAAAGTCAGCGGAGATTTGATAGAATTATTGAACAGATGGTGAAAGATTTCTATAAACGTGTTGCCGAGCATGCTAAAAAACATTTTGAAGAATATATTAACCAGGGTAAATTAAAGGGGATTCTCTTAGGCGGGCCAGCTTACGCTAAATATGATTTTCTTGAAGGAGACTACTTAGATTATAGATTGAGAAAATTAGTATTACCAAGACTAATCGATGTAGCTTATCAGGGTGAAGCCGGTCTTAGGGAAATGGTTAGAAAAGCTGCCGATATACTAAAGGACATAGCTTATGTTGATGCTCTACAGGCTGTCGAGGAATTCAAACTACATTTAGCCAAAGATGATGGTCTGATAATATATGGTGAAGACGAGATAAAGAAGGCTCTTGAGATGGGGGCTGTAAAGACACTAATTATTGACGAAGAAAGACCTGATGCTTACGAGTGGGTAGAATTAGCTAGGAAATACGGTGCTAAACCAGTCTTGTTAAGTCAAGATATACCCGAAGGCGCATGGTTAAGAAAAACATTTGGTGGTATCGTAGGTATACTAAGATTTAGAATTTACTAGGCTAGCCTCGTTTAATTTAGAAAAATCTTTTAACCTTCATAAAAGTAAGTATATTATAGGGTGTCTTTTATCTACATCATCACATGTCTTTATGGGATAAGATATGAACCCTCCTTTAAACCCCTGTGAAAAACAAGAGTTAATCAAATTAATTGTCCAAGCTGGTCTTGAAGAAGATTTCATGAAGTGGCTCGAAGAAAAAGGATATAACGTCATCTTTGGGAGACTGGACAACATTCCCGACGAGTTATTAGTAGCTTACGTAAGGAACATGAAACTCCTTGATAACGGTGAAGACGAGGATCACATCTATGAAGATCTTAGTGAAGTCGAGCCCGATACAAAGGTAATACCAGCAAAAAAGGCAAAAAGATAACTCTTCTTCATTTCCTCTTTAACCATTTTTACATTACCATAATAAAATGGGATCTGTTAAGATAGAGAGTATTAGAAACCGGAATAGACTATTAGGATTCAAGTATAGACTGTACATTACTACTGAGTATATCATGATATTTCTTCACAGAAGTCTATTGAGAATACTTCTGGCAACACAGAATTTATCTTTACAGAAAAGTTTAGTTGAGCTAAAATGTGGGCCGGGAGTAGACCCGTCCCGCCTTCATTCATGCCCCCGTTACACGGGGGTGTCGACGGGCACCGGGGTCTACTAGTTAGTTATGGAAGTTAAGAGTTTTTATACCCTATGCTTTCTAGCTCTAGGCGCAACTATCTCTGGCTCTAGAACAGGCTCATTTAGCTCCTGGATAGCTAATTCAAGATCGCTTAGTCTGCTATCCACGCTATTTACAAATTCTCTTAACTTGATCTCATTCTCTTTTAATCTTAGTTCTAAATGAGTTATTTTCTTCTCTAATTTCTCAATGCTCTCGATAACTGCATTGAGTGTAGCAATAAGTTCTTCAGCTTTATTGGAACCATATTTTTCCCTCATTTCATCAATTCCTCTGCTTATAAACACTTTTATAAGATCTGTTATTTGTATTCCTAAATACTCAGCATATTTACGTAACTGCCTATAAACACCTTCGGGGAGCGATAAATGTACTGTGGGCATATATATTCTCCTATTTAGGAGAATATACATTACTGTTATAAAAACTTAGCGTTAAAGTATAGGGTCCTATTATCAAGCATACCGTAATACACTGCGAGACAAGAATTATCCTATATGTCTATATATTAGTATTCTTGAAAGAAGAGTATTGCAATCTGGTGATCTCTCTGCCTACAAGAGTAATAACTTTTAAAGCCGATATAGACTTAATCGAAAAAATAGACAAATTAGCTAAAATGCTAGGTAGTACACGTAGCGACATCATTAGGATGGCAGTAATATATTATATCAGAAACATAGAGAATGAAGAGTTAAAGAAAATTATTGAAATAAAACCTTTAGCTTATAAAGTAAAGAGTCCAAGACACTATCTTCTCAGGAAATAAACAGTATATTTTGTTTGAAAGCATAAGGTTTAAATAAGAGAAATTATCTTGCAATTCTATACACTTAATTAACGTGTTGTATATTATAAGTTTTTCTATTTGAGAACATAATAGATGTATATAGGCAAAGATGATGAGGGACCTCTATCGGATCTTGTTCAGGGGCATGAAGAGGGCTTGGCGTCGCTGATCTAATCACTATAATTCAATAATTATAACGGATAGTTACTATATCATTGTCAGACTTGTATATATCCGTAATTACGTATTGTCTGGTATTTTGATAAAAAATACGTTAAGTATATGTTCCTAAATATGCGTATAGATGACATAGGTGTAGATTTAATGGTTGAGCGTAGAAAAGTACAGAAAACGGGCTCCTCCTCGTACATAATAACGTTGCCTAAAAGCTGGATTGATTCTATTGGAGCTAAACCAGGAGACTATGTCCTAGTGTATGAGCATGGAAATAAATTGATTATAACACCCCAGCATGGTGAAACTCAGAGACTTAGTGCAAAAATAACTATAACGGAGCCAGTAAATATCGATGAAATATTTAGAGTGCTTATCTCACATTATCTAACCGGCTATGATACTATAACAATTGAATTTAAGCCAAACATACCAAACTTAGCTAAGAATATTAGTGAGTTAAAGAACCTAGCACGAATGAAGCTTGCAGGAGTAGAAGTTATCGATGAGACATACAATACACTGGTATTGAAGATTCTCTTAAACCTGGAAGAACTACCATTGATGAGAGCAATAAGACGTTTACATTTAATAGTCAACAATATGCTAACCGACGCTCTTGAAGCATTTAAGAGCAAGGATGTAAATCTTGCTGAAGCAGTTATTCAACGAGACGATGAAGCCGATAGATTTCATTTTATGATAACTCGGCAGTTATCCCTAGCATTGCTTGATATAAGGATAATGCATGAACTAGGGATAATGAACCCTGTTGAAACTCTAAGTTATCGTATTTTGGCAAGAAACTTGGAAAGAATAGCGGATCATGCTGTAAATATTGCTTTAAGCGCATATAAGAGGCCTAATGAATGCACGTATTGTGAAAATATCTATGAAATAGGTAAGAAGACTATAGACTTGTTGAACAAAGCCATGGATAGCTTATATAAACTGAGCAGAAAAGAAGCTGAAGAGGTCATAGCATACTCGCAGAATGTAATTAATGAACTACAATCTATATTATCCAAGGAAATACTAGTAAGTAACATAAGTGACCAAGAGAAGATAACACTAACTATAATGTACGATAGTTTGAGAAGAATAGTAAAATACTGTAGCGGAATAGCCGAAGCCACACTAAACATAAAAGTCTCTCGATCGACAAATATTGAGATAAAATAGCCCACATTCGATAAGATAATTTTTACTTCTTTATGATGCATAAGACCATTTAGGGTGTCTCTTATTCATGGATGTTAAAATCATTGTCGATGATGATATGAAGGAGCTCCCTATAAGAGTTATCGTGATGTATTTTACTGTAAATAAAGTTACTAATTCCCAAGTTCATCCATTAGTTTATGAAGAAGCATTGAAGGTTATTGATAAGTATAAAAGAACATATAACTTGTCGACACTAAAAGATCTACCTAACATTAAACTTTTTAGAGAATTCTTATGGAGGATAAAAATAGATCCTACTAAGATGAGGCCTAGTCATGAGGCTTTATTGAGGAGGGTCTTAAGGACAGGAGAATTCCCTAAGATAAACACAATCGTTGATATAGGTAATCTAGTGAGCTTGAAATATCTAGTCCCTATAGGGATATACGATCTAGATAAAGTCAAGCCTCCCCTTGTTTTCAGATACAGTATTGATGGCGAAGCCTTTTATCCCATAGGATCAGATGCGGCAAAAATACTTCGTGCAGGAATACCAGTATTAGCTGATAGTGAGAAAGTTTTACATATATTTCCTCACAGAGATAGCAAGTTTAGTGCAGTCAGTATTAAGACAAACAGGATCCTGGCTATAGTTGGTGGTGTTGAAGGAATACCATTGTCAACTCTCAAGAGCTCTGTCAATAACCTAGTAGATTATTTAACTAGATACTGTGATGCAGAAGATATTAGTGATGTAAAGGTGGTTGTTTTTGGTGGACGAGAGTAGTGAATTAAGAAAGATATTAGTTGAAATAGTTGGCGAAATTGCAGGTTATTTAAGAGATCTTGTCGATAGTAACGAATTATACCGTGTTATAGGTAAAGGCGCTTCAGGAGATCAAACAAGGCTTGCAGACAAAATTGCTGAAGAAATGGTTATTGATTTGATTAAGAGAGAGCATTTGTGTGCATTAATAGTTAGTGAAGAAATAGGCTTGGTAAAAACCTGTGATAGGCCAGAATATGTTGTTATAATAGATCCATTAGATGGCAGCATGAACTATATATCAAAGATAACTTTTGCTAGCTCCTCAATTGCGATAGCACATGTTGAAAAACCTTACTATAGAGAGATATTAGCTGGAGCGGTTGCAAACATATTTTTAAGGGAAATTTATAGTTTTGATAAAAACAATGCATATCTAGACAATATAAAGATAGATCCTAATACTCTTAAACCTGTTATTAGAGACACTATAGTTATTTATACATCAAGACCAGAGCTATTCTATAGCACAAAGGTGTTTATGAGAAAATATATGCCTCATGGAAGACTAAGGATCCTGGGATCGGCGTCATTAGAGATATGTTATGTTGGACTAGGAAGAATCGGTTTATATATCAATGATACAGGTAAGCTAAGGAATCTCGATATTGCAGCAGCTTCACTGTTTGCTGAGAAGCTTGGTAAAAAGGTCGTGGATATCACGGGGCGTAGTATTGATTTTAGAGTTGATAGGATAGAAAAAATAAGCACAATAATTGTTGGCGACGATGAAATAGTATCTAGTATCACCAGTGTCCTTAAAGAGACAGGATACGTTCAAACCCCCTAGATAATAGCTTTATCCCCTTATTAGTCATGACCGCGTCTTCTTCTATACGTACACCATACTTCCCTGGAATATAGATGCCTGGCTCAATAGTAAATACCATACCTGGCTTAATCTGCCTATCATATCCCGGAGACAAGTAAGGTGGTTCATGGACATCTATTCCAAGCCCATGGCCTAGGCCATGTATGAAGTATTTGTCTAGTCCGTGGCGTGCTAGCGTGTTCCTAGCGATAGAGTCTATATCGCTTCCCTTCATGTACGGCTCTGCTTTATCTATAACATTATTTATTGCCTCAACAAGTACTTCAAGAGCTTTTCTTTCTTCACTTAAAGGTCTACCCCAAGTGATCATTCTAGTTATGTCGCTACAATAACCTCTGTACTTAACTCCCACATCAACTAGTATCAAGTTCTTTTTACCTACTCTCCTCCCTACAGGCAGGTTATGTGGATAACTGTTTTCAGGCTTAAGCAATATTAGTGGCGGAAAAGCATACTCCTCTATCCCATCAATTCTTACACGATGTTCGAAAATACCTGCTAGCTCTGTGTCAGTTATTTTTTCATTAACGTAATCCGCTAAGGCTTCTATGCCTCTTTTCGTAGCGGATATAGCCTTCTTGATTAATTCTAATTCTTTATCATCTTTTATCATCCTAATACTCCATAAGTCTTCAGTTATATCGACTGCCTTGTCTCCAAACATCTCCTTGATCTTAAACCCTGCTGGAGATGTCGAGGCGTCAACACCTATCTTTTCATGTCTCTCATTTATCCGCTTAAGCAGGTCTATAAAGGTTCCATGAAATTGTCTTCCATCAATTCTCATGTGTTTTGAGACAGCATAAACTTCTATATTCGATAGTCCTCTAGTTTCCTCTAGTAATCTATAGTACTCTAAGACTGGCACGTATAGTCTCGTAGTACCCTCTTTGCTTAGATAAAGGATCATTGATGCGTCTCCTATAGTCTTTATTCTTGTAAAATAACTTATGTTTGAAGCCGATGTTATTATTATTGCATCGAGTTTTTTCTTTTCAAGAATTTCTCTTATCTTACTTAACCTCACATTATCCAACACTAGTACACCTATAGTAATATGGGTTTCTAAACAAGATATAAATAATATTGAGGTAAGTTTAAGATAGTTTCCCCCATGTAACTCTTACCCAGGACAGTTAATGGAGGTGTTATGGCATGGTACTTAGTATGGATAAGGGTATTGTTTGTAAGAAGTGTGGTAAAGTAATGTATATTATCTCGGAGTCTGAAAAGCTTAGTGATAGCTCTAGGAGAATTTGCTATTATTATAAATGCCCTAGCTGCGGCTTTAGAATAGATCTTGAGTATATTAATGTTGCTCCTTCAAACGAGTTCATTATTGTTAAGAGGAAGATTCTTTTACACCCGTTTTTATCTTCGTCTTTATAGCCTTCATATCTGTTGCTAGTTGTCTTAATTCTTTTGCTATATTCTTGTCCCCGTCATATATTATGACCTTGTATGTTTCCATACCAGCAGGCTTTACAACCATTATTGCCTTCTTGTCTATGATATCTAGTGCTTTTGAAATATATCTTGATACCTTAAACGCTGATATATAGAATTCATCCACTACTTTCGTCCCATGGGGCTCTCCATCTATACTCTCGCCTACAAGGCTATAGGTAACGTTGACTACTCTCCCTCCACCACCTCTCCTCTTCGATGTCGTCACTCTTGCAATCTTTTCTTTTATCCTAATCCACCCTGACTGCAGTTTAACATATATTCCAGGCTCTATCTTCATGGTTCGGCACCATGTTTTCTCTTTACAACATTAAGCACGTCTCTAATAATACCCCGCAGAACCAGCGTCTCATAGGTTCTCCAGATTCTTTTTATAGTCACAAATTTGGTACTAAAACCCCACTCCTCTAGAACCCTATACACAATCTCTGGGAAATCATGTGGATGTACTCCACGAGCTCTTTCGGTAGCAACTTTTACTGCTTCCACGATATCCTTACTACTAGGATATCTTACTCTACTCTTACCTCGCTTAACACTCTTTTCATACTCCAATACTTCCTCCAACATATCCTCGGGAACATAATCACTATAGTCAAAAAACTCGCTATATAACAAACACAAACCCCAGGGCAACAATATAATAAAACCCTAATATAAACATAAAATACAGGCGGATGACCGAGCAGAGACGAGCTGAAAGATGATGTAGGTGGAGCGACTGGGACGCCATCACACCACATAAAC
>Ga0180301_10000983_pt1 | contig 22365 bp, 22 predicted proteins | sample GuaBasSediGuay16_FD_121797 | JGI IMG/M metagenome (GOLD analysis project Ga0180301, IMG submission 121797) | Subseafloor sediment microbial communities from Guaymas Basin, Gulf of California, Mexico - Guay16, Core 4569-2, 12-15 cm | ecosystem: Environmental > Aquatic > Marine > Hydrothermal...
AGATATGGTAAGCAGACTCTTAGAGAGATTACCAAAGCATATAAGAAAATGCTTCAAGAGATGGTAGAATACGCTGTAGAACACAAAGCATCACAGTCAACTCTACATAGGTTGTTCTATCATTAGGTTTAGAGAGAAGTATCCTTGGCTACCAACTAGAGTCATTAAGGGATGCTACAGAGACACTGTTAGGAGAGCGAAGTCATTTAGGGAACTAAAGAAGAAGGGAATAGCTAAGACCGATAAGCCAGTAGTGAAGAGAATCACGATAACTTACTCTGATTCACAAGACTGGAAGCTAAAAGATGGAGTTGTTAAGGTGAGAACTCATAAAGGATGGGTAAAGATACACTATAGAGGTCATAAGCAACTGCACAGGTACCTCTACAATGGATGGAAGCTCTCAAGTGAGTTAAGACTTAAACTAAATAGTAGGAAGGTTATCATATACCTAACGTTTACAAAGAACTTTGAGGTTGCATTTAATCCAAATAATGTTGTAGCTGTTGATGTTAACGAGAACAATGTTACGGTAGCAGTATTCAGAGATAGAAAGCTTTGTGAAGTGTATAGAGTAGAGACCGGTCTCGGAAGATTGGTCATCTCTTATGCCGAGAGGAGGAAGAGGATAACTAGAGGTAAATCCACGAAGACTAGGAGCGTGAAGAAAGCTCTTAAGAAGCTTAGGGAGAAAGAGAGGAAACAAGACATAATTCATAAAACGGCTAGAATTATTGAAGAATTAGCAATTCAGAACAACGCTATTGTGGTTATCGGGAATGTACGTAGAGGTAAGAGGGGACTTGTTGAAAGAACTAGAAAGAGTACTTTAAGGCATAGGATACATCAATGGAGTGTATCGGCTCTAGTGGAAGCACTAGATAATAAGCCATTACATGTAGTTGAGGTATCAGAAGCATATACTTCTTCTATAGACCCATTCACGAGTAAACGTATTCGTAAGTTTACTCCCTCTATGACCCGCTATGCGGTGAGAGGGAGAAAAAGGGTAAGGGTAATTAAAATCCAGCTAAGACTAGCCAAGCTAGACAACGGATTAGTCCTAGATAGAGACGTTATTGGAGCAATAAACATCGGGTTGAAATACCTATCCTCAGATGGGGGGTGGGTGGTGTTCACCCCGACCGAGCCCCATGAGGTGTGGGTGAAGCTAATGAGCCCGCACCAAGGGCTAACTCCTCTCACGGAATTAAAAGTATTGAAAACTATCTAGAGGTATCGTGAGGGGAGAAACGCTTTCTACTATTTAGCTAAGAAATTAGGTACTGAACCTAGTAAAATAATGTATGTAGGGGATGATTACTTAGTAGATGTCGTTGGAAGTTTAAGGGCTGGTCTTTTTCCAGCCTTAATTCTTAGAAGTTATTTGCATTCTGAAGTAAATAAAAAACCCTTAAAGGGAATTTTGGTGCTTAACAGGTTAAGCGATGTACTTCTACATCTTTAGCTAATTACTTACTAACCTCTTTAACTACAACCATGGTTACTGTTGATTTAACAGGCTTAATCTTTCTAATTTTATTGAACACTATAGATCTTATATCATCTAAGCTTTCTCCTTCAATTAATGCGACAACATCATATATTCCATAAACAAGATATGCAGATCTAACTTCAGGATACTTGTTAAGTTCTGTAAGAACATCTTCTTCTGTTCCAGCTTCAGTGCTGATAAGCACTATTCCCTTAACCATTGTACAATCCCCAAAATATATAGGATTAGTATTGTAGTTAAATTTAACTTATTTAAATATGCTCAAAAACTGGAAGTTTAGAGATAAAGGTTTAAGTATTCTAATTTCTTACAGCATATTTGACTTTAAACTACGGTGTAATACTATGAGGATCCTTGCAATACATGCTGAGAGATTTTCGTTTGAAATAAAGCAGAAAGCTATTGAAAAAGCCGAGAAAATTAGTGAGGATAAAAGAAAATACTCTGCAAAAAACGTGTTAGTAGTGTTTGCAACAGTTGAAGAGGGTGACGATAAGAATACTGAAGAACTCGTTAATAAGGCAGTAAGAGAAATATCGGATATTGTTAAAAAAGTGAAAGCTAGTGAGGTAATAATTTATCCATATGCTCATCTTTCTAAAAATCTTGCAACACCAAGTGTTGCAATAACTGTTCTGAAAACTCTTGAGAATAAACTTAAAGAGGAAGGATTAAGAGTTTTCAGAACGCCCTTTGGCTGGTATAAGGCTTTCGAAATAAAATGTTTAGGCCACCCTCTTTCTGAACTTTCGAGAGAAATTAAACCTGAAAAGCCGAAGGAGGAAGTGAAAGAGGAACACGAGTACGCTATTTTAACTCCTGATGGAAAAATGTATTCGCCTCATGAATACATATTTGAGGATGAGGACTTCAAAATTCTTGTAGAGAAGGAAGCTTTAAAAAAGGAACTACCCGGTGGTAGGTCGAAAATACCTGAGTTTTGCGCTAAATTTGCAATAGAATGGGAACCTTACTCTGACCACGGACACATGAGATTTGGTCCTGAAGGAGCATTAATTATGGACTTATTAGCTGAATACTCATGGCAGGTCGTTAGAGACTTAGGAATTCCAGTGTTTTATGTTTAAGGAACAAATATGTTTAATTTGAAAGTAGACGCAGTAATGGAGCATGCTAAACTTTTCGGATCAAGACTATACAGTTTAAAAGTAGACGATAACAGGTTAATACTTAGATTTGCAGCTTGTCATCAGCAATTCGCAATGTTAAAAGATTGGATAATAAGTTACAAGAATCTTCCGTTCGGAATTTTTGAAGTAGCAGATAGCTATAGACTTGAACAACCAGGCGAAGTAACATTATGTTTTAGACTTAGAAAGTTCATAATGCCTGATCTACATATCATAACAAAAGATCTTGAGGAAGCTAAGAAGATAACATTCATTGTTCAAAAAAAGATATTTGAAGAAATAAGGAAAATAGGTAGGGAATACTATGCAATATATAACACCACAAAAGGTTTCCTTAAGGAGCATTGGGATTACATATTAGAGCTTGTGAGAAGAGAAGGAAAACCCGTATTAGTGGTATTTTATCCCGAAGGAAAATATTACTGGGTAATTAACGTAGAATATGTGATAATAGATCATCTTAAGAGACCTAGAGAAATAGGTACATTCCAAATAGACATAGGCAACTCAAAGAGATTCAACATAACATACAGGGATGAAAAAGGTGAAGAAAAATATCCCATGATAATTCACACTGCGATAATAGGGTCACTTGAAAGATACCTCTATGCAATACTTGATACTGCAGCAAAAATGAGCGAGCAAGGGAAGAAACCAAAACTGCCAACATGGCTTTCTCCTGTACAAGTTAGGGTAATTCCTGTTAGCAAGGAATTTACGAATAAAGCTATTGAAATAGCGAAGAAAATTGAGGAAGCACAAATACGTGTTGACGTAGATGATAGAGATGAAACATTAGGTAGGAAAATAAGAGATGCTGAAAGAAGTTGGATACCTTACATTATAGTTGTAGGTAAAAGAGAAGTAGAATCTGGGGTCCTAACTGTAAGAATAAGAGGAAATGGGAAAGAGATCATTAAAAAATACACACTACATGAAATTGTAAAGAATATTAAAGAGGAAATAAAAGGGTATCCGTGGAAACCTTTGACTATGCCTATGCTTTTAAGCCAGAGACCTATATATAAGAAAGAGTAGCTTTAATTCCCTATAGAAGTGATGAAGCTGTCGCTACTGAACCAAGATGATGTAATGAACCTCCGCTGAAAACAATGGTCATCGTGATAGTGTGAATTCAATAACCCCATTAATAATTCTCAAAACTCTTAAGGAAATTAGAGTTGAAAGTAAGATAGCATCTAAACAATTACCTAAAATAGAGTACACACTTTTAGATAGCGACAATAATGTACTATACGTCATAGTTAATGATAGAGTAGACAGAAGTTCACTTATCGGGTATGGAGGCCTTATAATAAGGAGGCTTAAGAAAAAACTAGGTGTTAAAGAACTAAATGTTATTGCTAAAACAGACTTATTGGTTAAGAGGAAACGTATTTCAAACACTATAAGAAAAGCAAAGTACATTCTGAAGAGGAGAAGCATAAATGATGATGCTAAGGAATTCCTTAAAATACTAATTGAGCAACTAGAGCTTGAGAAACATTTTCCACCTAGAGTAATAATTAAAAATGAAGGAGCCAAGAACATTAAGATCATTGTAGCATATTCGGGAGGAATAGATAGCACAGCAACTTTAGTCATGCTTAAGAAAATGGGCTTTAATGTAGAAGCTGTAACTGTCGATCCAGGTCCCTATATAGTGCCTGAGCATGTTAGGAAAACAATAATTAATGTTATAGAGAAGCTCCAAGTAAAACACGTATTCATAAAACCTATAGCTAATTATGATGATGTAGTAAGGGAGGCACATAAAGGATTTTCCATGCCATGTAGTCTATGTTATCCTATAATGACGAATACCATATACAATTATGCTTTAGAAAGAAAGGTGCTCATAGTAGCTTTCGGAGACATAATTTCTACATCAAGTTACACCATAGATTTTCCTTTTAGAAAAAACGTTATGAGAGTAAATATACCAAGCGCTTTCGCCTTAACAAAGTATGATACAATAAAACTATCTCAAGAAGCAGGTATTAAGTTCTGGAAACCTGTTTATGGATGCCCTCTACTTAGATACTCTATGAAAAAACATAGATGGTTGAGACTTATAGCTATAGAAAGAATTCTTAGAGAAACACGTGCCGGTGTATTAGAACCTATGGTTGCTCTTCGCTATATAAAATCCATTTTAAACTAAGAAAACCTATGTAAAATGCTATTTTAAAGCAGAAATTATTTCATAACCTTTTTTAGTCAGCCTATATAGTTTCCTTCTTCCAATTCTTTTACTTTCAATAAGCCCTGTTTTCTCTAATTCATCAAGATGCTGATAAATTGCTTGAACAGAAACTGAGAGCCCTAAACTCTTCCATATAGCATATCCGTGAAGTTCTCCTTGATTTCTAAGAGCATTTAATATGAGCATTTTCGTGCTTAATCCTGTAAGGCGGGAACCATATTTCCTTCTAGGGGGCTCTCTACTATACGTTAATGGTGCTTTAAGGCCTGTTGCTGGAGCTAAAATCACAACGTTGTCGTCTGGAAGAATTTCTCCAGATTTTCTTGAGAAAAACGCTAAACCAGCGAAGGCAGCTGCCCCAGCAGGTTCTATGAAGAGACCCTCTGATTTAGCTACTACACTCACATAATTTAATGCTTCAGTATATGAAACTCTTACACCATACATTTCAGCTATACTTAGATGATCAATAATAAAACTAAGCAAAGGTGTTTTACATACATCTAATCCTGGAATATGTTTTTCCTTCTTCTGCTTCTCCCCTATAACTCTATCTTCTCGTAAGGCATCGACAATCGGAGAACACGTTTTAGACTGAACAATAAGTATTTTAGGATGCTTTTTGAGAACCCCTAAAGCACTTAATTCTTCAAGTCCTATTAGAATGGAGAGCAAAGTTAAACCGGAACCTGCTGGCAAGACTAGCCAATCTATGCTTTTAAGTTGAAGAGCTAGCTCATAAGCTATGGTCTTTAAACCCTCTATTGACAAAGTATTTTCTTCAGCTGTAGCTTCATAAAACCCTTCGCTTAACACTATTTCCTTCGCCTTAACTATGGCCTCATCGATTATTTTTCCGTATTCGTATATTTCAGCGCCAAACGCTTCCATTTGAAGTATTTTCCCATAATCCGCATTTGAAGGGACAACAGCTATGCACCTTAACCCTGCCTTTGCAGAATAAGCTGAAATAGATGCTCCTAAATTTCCATCAGTAGCACAAACAAGCTTCCTAGCTCCAATGTATTTTGCATGTGAAACAACTAGAGCTGCAACTCTATCTCTAAAGCTTCCAGTGGGATTTCTTGTTTCATCCTTTATGAAAACATTATTTAACTTCACGACTAAAGCAAAGTTTTTTGCCATAATAATGGGAGTAAAGCCTTCATGAAGTGAGACTATATGTTCCGAGGGAATTCCAGGCAGGTTATTGCTAAATCTCCATATGCCACTGTTTTCTTCAACTATTCTAAGTTCATTCGTTTTCTTAATTTCTGCTCTCACAAGACTGCCGCAAAAAGGACATTTTATATGCGGTTTCATGAAAATTCTTTTACATTTTGTACATAAGAATTTAATGCTCTTCTTTCTCTCTAAGGTACTCTTCAAAACTAATCTCCTTCCCTCCTTTTACAACCTTTATTTTTAAAGGTAATTTCACATGAAGCCCGAGAGTTAAGAATATTTCGTAAAGTTCGTAAGCATCTATAGATTTCACATTGTTTTTCACAATATACTCAGCTAATGCAGTAATGATGTTATCTATTACATGAGGATATTGTTCTTCAGCCGCCTTTAAGACTTCCTTGGCTTTATCATCAGCGAGAACTTCTAATACAATGTCACGTGGATCTTTTTTTCTCTCCTCTTTGGTCTCCTTTCTCTCTGAAAGAAGCTTCTTCTGCATTCTGAGAAGCTTTAGCCTTATTTCTGGCGGTAGGTCTTCTAACATTATCCATCACCTTAGAATCTCATATAGCATTACTATTTTTGCTAAATCCCTAACCGTTTTATAATGTAGTATGTTAATCCTAAATATAGGTGTTGCTCGTGGGGGGAGCCGTAGCATACATTATGGACTTTAATGATTTCGTAAAGGTAACTGAGGGTACCCAGAGGTTTTTCTGCATTAGAACTAAGGAAATGGTTCGAGAAGTAGGTTTACATCTCATATGCACTGCAAAAATTGATGACACAATATATGTTTATGAGGAATTAGACATTGTAGATAACCCTAAAGAGTATGAGGAACGAATTAAATATTTTAAGAGGAAGGTTAAGGAGAAAATGCCAGACGCTGTTATGGGCTTTATAGCATATGACGTCAAGCAACTTCAAGAAGCATTGAATTTCGGTGAAAGTGTAGCAAGCCCATTTTAGAGGTTAAAACTATGGTTGAAGTAGTTGTTTCAGCTCCTGGAAAAGTTACGCTCTTCGGAGAACATGCTATAGTTTATGGTGAACCAGCAATAGTCACAGCAATATCTCGAAGACTATACGTCAAAGCAAAGCTTAGAAACGATAAGAACTTAAAAATTTCAGCAATGGACCTTAAAATTCCAGGTATAATACTTACATTCATAAGTGATACTGGAGAGTTAACTTTAGAAACCGATTATGGAAGAGTTGTTTCAGCAGTAAGCTACGTTAAGAAAGCTATAGAGTTAACGGCAAAACATGTTGGAGAATGTAGAGGAGTAAACATAGAAGTTCGCTCATCAATGCCTGTAGGGGCAGGTTTGGGAACAAGCGCAGCTGTTGCTGTAGCAACAGTAGCCGCATATGCTTACGCTTTAGGCTATGAATTGACAAAAAAGGAAATAGCTAAACTAGGCCATAAAACGGAACTAGAAGTTCAAGGAGCAGCAAGTCCAATGGATACTTCAATAGCAACCTATGGAGGAACAATATACATTAAACCTCAAGAACCAGAACCAATCATAGAGCATTTAGAACTTACTGAAGAATACCCCATAGTCATAGGATATGTTGAAAGAAAAAGCACAACAAAGGAGCTAGTAGCTAAGGTAAGAAAGCTAAAGGAAAAGAACCCAGAAATAATTAATCCAATAATAAAGTTAATAGGCATAATAACGAAGAAGGCAAAAAAGACTTTAATTAAAGGCGATGTTATTGAGCTAGGAGAGCTAATGAATATTAATCATGGTCTTCTTGACTCTCTCGGTGTTTCAACTAAGGAGCTAAACGACTTAGTTTATGCTGCAAGACAAGCTGGTGCATTAGGATCAAAACTTACTGGTGCTGGGGGCGGAGGATGCATGATAGCATTAGCTCCAGGTAGAGTAGCTGAAGTTAGCACTGCAATAGACATTCTCGGAGGGCAGCCTATGGACGCTAGAATGTCAGCTAAAGGCTTAACTATTGAAATAAAGAAATAAGCAAGGAAAAATAAAGATTACTACGTAGTTAAGTGTAAGAAATTAGAAGTCAATTTATTAGTAGAGGACTTCGAAAATTGAACTTAACATGGATTAAGCGGCACTTAAGGAAGGAGTGGGCGCTACTTGCCTTAGCAATAATTCTCCTAATTGCTTCTAGTTGGATCGCATGGAACTACTATGACATTAGTGTGTTTCTGGAATGGGCAAAAATTGCTGAGAGCAAAAATGTACTTAGAATTTACAGTGACGCTAGAAAAGCAGGATACATGCCCTTAGCACCAATAGTTTTCATAGCAACATACATTATAGCTAAAGGCATTTTTGAAGTACTAGTACAGATGATTAGCATTGTTAGCGTATACTATCTTGACTTTATGAAGCTCTTCATGAGAATACCCTTACTTATGGCAATAGTTGCTACAGGCTATTTACTTTATAAAAGAGAGGGATGGAATGTTGCTAAATGGTGGTTTTATGGAATACCTGTTTGGATAGTTTACTTAGCATACCAGTTCGACCCGCTCATGGTATTTTTCATGATTTGGGGAGCATACTTATTTGTGGAGAAAAGATATAGAGCATCAGGATTCTTATGGGGTATAGGTACTGCTTTAAAGTTTGTTCCTATATTGTTTATACCATTAGCATATAGGGTTATTAAGGATAGAAAAGTATTCGTAAAGTTTCTGGCTTACTTCTCGATACCTGTAATTGCCATTTCACTACCATTTCTCTTGCTTAACCCCGTTCTTATGGTTAAAAAAGTATTGGAATTCCATGCGTCAAGATATCCACAAATGCTTTCGATATTTAATGTTCCCATGCTTTTGACAAATCATAGTTTTGAGTATTCCGATGCGTTAAGCTGGATTTGGATGCCTATTTTTGCCTCAATATATTTAATAATACTACTAACAGTGAATGTTGAAAATGCTGATAAGGCATCTCTTTTCAAAGCCTTTTCGCTAATAACATTATCTTTCGTAATATTCAATAAGGTACAAAACCCGCAATACATACTATGGTCTTATCCCTTCTTAGTTTATGTGCTTAATAAGTTAAACAATAGGAAACTGAAAATAATGCTACTTTCTGCAACCCTTTTAGGATCCTTAGTTTTCCCTCTAATATACTATTTACCTCCAGCTGTACTTAACAAGCCCATTTTAATAGAGGAAGATATGGAGCTTTACAGCGCCAGAGAACTCTTAATTAAGTCTTTTGAAGGCTCAGGAAAATTTATTATAGAGAAGGTTCTTGAATTCTCCGAGAAACATCTTGCATGGATAAATACTCTAATATATGCGAATTTTAATTTGTTAGGAGCATTTACTGTAAGCTTATACAATACACTTTTATTAGTGCTATTCTTGAGTGTACTTAGAACAGGTGTTGATCTAGGGAAATTAATGCTTTTAACTAAGAAGCTTAAGTTGAAGTTTAAAACCTAGTGAGGAATGAAACACTCCATGTGTGGCATTGTTGGTTTAACATGCTTACCAGGGGTAATAGTCAATCCAGCAAGAGCTGTAAGAAAAAGTCTAGAGAAGCTTGAGTATAGAGGTTATGATAGTGTAGGAATAGCCGTTATTTTTGATAACAAAATAATTATTAAGAAAGGAAAAGGAAAAATTCAGGAAGTGCATTCTAAACTTAACTTCGATGGCACACCAGGATATACTGTAGTAGGACATACACGTTGGGCAACTCATGGAGCACCAAGCGACACTAATGCGCATCCACATAGTGATTGTAAAGGAGCAATAGCTGTGGTTCACAACGGGATAATAAAGAATTTTGACGAATTACGAAAGGAATTGCGAAAGAATGGTCACATATTTTCAAGTGAAACAGATACTGAAGTTGTATCACACTTAATGGAGGAGTTTCTTAAGAAGGGGCTTGAGCCTTATGAAGCATTTAAAGAAGCTATCAGGAAAATTAAGGGAAGTTTTGCAATAGCGCTAGTAACGGTATACGATTCCGAGAAAATATTTTTTGCCAAAAAAGACTCTCCCTTAATTATAGGGTTAGGGAATGGATTTAATTTCTTAGCTAGCGATATTCCCGCATTTTTAGAGTATACGAGAAAAGTAATTGTACTTAAAGATAATGAAGTAGGGTATATAACGCCAACAGAGGTTTTTATAGAAGATTTAGAAAGCGGAAAAGAAGTTAGCATTGACTCGAGAATTAGGGTTATAAGCTGGACCCCTGAAATGGCGGCTAAAGCAGGCTATCCTCACTTCATGCTCAAAGAAATTCATGAACAACCAAGGGCACTTAATGAAACCCTTTTAGGCTTAGGAAAAGAAGTGGAAAAAGCAGCTAACCTTATTCTTAATTCTGAAAGGGTGTTTATAGCTGCTGCAGGAACAAGCTTCCATGCAGGACTTATATATGAAAACTACCTAGCAAAACTATCCGGTGTAGTAGCTTACCCTTTCATCTCAAGTGAGTACTCCAAGTATGCCAAAGCCATAAACCCTAATGATTTATTAATAGCTATTTCCCAAAGCGGAGAAACAATAGATACCCTAATGGCTCTTAGATTATTCAAAAACAAGAGAGCCAAAATAATATCAATTTCTAATGTTGTAGACAGCGCTATACCTAGAGAAAGCAACTTAACAATATATACTAGAGCAGGTCCGGAAATAGGGGTTGCAGCCACTAAAACATTTACAACACAAGTCCTAGTGGGACTTGTCTTAGCGCTGAAACTTGCTGAACTTAAAGGAGAACTTCTGCCATCAGAATATTTTGAGAAAATATCTGAACTCGGTAAAGTACCTAAGCTTGTTGAAAACATAATATTGAAGAACGAAGCATTAGCTTTAAACTTAGCTAATACGTTAAGTATGAAACACAGTGCTTACTACTTAGGAAGAGGATTAGGCGTACCTATAGCTATGGAAGGTGCTTTAAAACTAAAGGAAATAGCGTACATACATGCGGAAGCTTACCCTGCAGGGGAAAGTAAGCACGGACCTATAGCTTTAGTTGAAGATGGTTTTCCAGTACTCTTCATAGTTCTTGACGATGAAAATAAAGAAAGCATTAAAGGGAACATTATGGAGATGAAAGCTAGAAATGCTTACACTATAGGCTTAATCACTGAAGGAAACGAAGAAATAGCTGAAAAACTTGACTACGTATTTGTTTTACCTAAGCAAAACTACGTAATTTCGCCAATAACATATACTCCCGTCTTACAATTAATAGCTTACTATGCATCTGTAAAAAGAGGGTACGACCCTGATAAACCAAGAAACTTAGCTAAAACCGTAACAGTAGAATGAGATGATTAAATATGTCCTTATATTCGAGGCTTAAAGCCGTTATTTTGGCTGGAGGAAAAGGTGAAAGGCTAAGACCATTAACTGACCGTATACCTAAACCTCTACTAAAGGTTGTAGGAAAATCCATAATAGACTATGTTTTAGAAGGACTTTCAACACTCCCTCTAGAAGAAGTAATAATTGTTGTTTCGGAGAAAGAAGTCAGCAAGTATGTTATAGAGAAATGGGGTTCTAAATTACTCATCACAATTGCTTATCAAAAGAAGCCGGGAATAGAAGGAGCCATTCTTGCTGCGAAGGAGTTCCTAAGTAAAAGAGACTATTTCATACTAGCCTATGGCGATATAATAGTAAGTAAGGAAGCTTATCTAAGAACATACGAAACATTCGTAAATAAAGGTTCAGAAGGAGTAATAATGCTGTCACCTAAAACAGATGTGGAATCTTATGGAATAGCATATGTTAGTGAAGGAAAAGTAATTAAAATAGAGGAGAAGCCTAGTCCTGAAAAAATTGGTAGTACATTAGCTATTGCTGGAATATTTGTTCTTCCCCATGAGTTATTTGAGCATGTTGAAGCTGAAGGAAATTTCACAAATGCTCTAAACGAATTAGCTAGAAGGAAGCAAATAACCCACTATATGTGGAATAAATGGTGGATAGATGTAGGATACCCATGGGACATTCTTGAAGCAAACCGTAATATCTTGTTAGAATTTAAAGGAGCATATATTAGCAGTAAAGCTAAAGTGTCTTCTAAAGCCATAATTGAGGGACCAGTATACATAGATGATGATGCCGAAATAGACCATAACGCTATAATTAAAGGACCAGTGTATGTAGGTAAAAACTCGTTCGTAGGAGCTAATGCATTTTTAAGAGAATACGCATCAATAGAGGACAATGTACTTATAGGAGCTTACTCTGAAATTAAAAATTCATCCATTCAGCCTAGAACAACTATAAGTTCATTTAGTTTCATAGGAGACTCTATTGTGGGTTCAGAAACTACCGTAGGTCCACGAACAGTAACTCTTAACATAATACCTTCTGGGATAAAGGTAAGTAGACTTCATCCATTAAGAATAGGGAATAGAATTATTTTAAAACTTGGAGCGGTAATTGGATGTAATTGTTATATTGGAGCTAGTAGCGTGTTATTTGCTGGTAGCGTTGTTGATAGTAATACTAGGCTTAAACCGTTTTCTGTTATTGAAACAAATCTTGCAAAATATATCTAAGGTTAAACAAGTCTATACTCGATGCCTCTGTGTAAATATGCTAAACCCTCATCAACTAATGCCCTTAGTAATGTTTTCTCTTTTTCACTAAGATTACTTACCTTATCTTTTGGAATAGGGAATTTACTCTTAAATTTCTCATAAAATTCCCTATCTACTATAAAAGATGACACGGCAACGACGTTATTGCTTCTAACATATTCTTCAAGAGATCTTATTGCCAAGTTTCTTGCTTTTCCTACATCCATGATACCTTCCTTCTTCAATATTATGAGAAAGCGGTCCTTTTCTTCTTTATGCTTAGCCGGAATATTACTAATAATTTTACTTAACCCATTAACCTTTCTTTCTAAATTCTTAACGTCGTTAAGTAATTGTTCAAGCCTTTTACTCAGAGTTTCCATGCTTTCCTTTAATGTCGAGTATTGTTTAAAAAGTTCGTTCATAGCTTTCTCAAGTTCTTTAATTCTTCTCTCAAAAGCTTCTCTAGCTTTCTCCATAAGCTGAGTTGTTTTAGTATTCCCTCTTCCAATTTCTGTTTCACGATATTCTTCTAAGTAATTTCTTAATGTATGTGAAACCGCATAGCCGAAACCCGTCTTAATAATGGCTCCTTTTTCACGAAGTCTATAGAGTGCTGCTTGGATTCTTCCATAACTTACGCCCAAAGCTTCAGCTATTTCTCTAGCATTAGCTCCAGGGTTCTCTCTTAAAAACTCTATTATTTTTCTTTCTAAACTCATACTTTAATACCAAGGATAAATATATGTCTATGCATTAGAAAAACTATGCGAAAAAATCTGAAAAGTGTCTAAAATGTTAAACGTTATGTTAGTTGGTGTTGGTGGCTGGGGAGCTAATCACGCAAGAGTTTTGGGAACATTGAAGGGAGAGTTAGTTAACGAGTTAGTCCTTGTCGATTTAAACATTGAGAGAATAAGGAGAGTAGCTAGAATATATAATGCGAAATACTATAGGAGCTTAGATGAAGCTTTAAAAAAAGAGGAACTTGACGCAGCAATAATAGCTACACCTACTAATTTACATTATGAACACGCTGTTAAAGCTTTAGAACACGGTCTTCATGTTCTCGTAGAGAAGCCATTAACTGATACCTTAGATAAAGCACTTAAGCTTTACGATATAGCTAAGTCTTCAGGAAAAATAGTGTCCGTTGGTTTTATTATGAGATACCATCCATTAGTAAATTACTTGAAAAACGCTGCTAGGAAAGAATTAGGAAAAATTCTCGCAATAAATAGTAAGAGAACCTCCTGGTGGCCCAATAGACCTTGGGATGCCGGTGTCATAAAGGACCTATCAATACATGATATTGACCTAGTAAGATACGTATTCAGTAAAGAAGCACGTGTGGTTTATGGAAAAATCGGTAGTTTGAAACATAGTTACTATGAGGACTACGCATTATTCATAATAGATTATGGAGAATTCTCAGGAATTTTCGAAACAAACTGGGTAACACCCTATAAGATAAGATATCTCTCAGTAACGGGAGACCAAGCAGTAGTCAATATAGATTTTGTAAGCGAAGAACTTATAGTGTTTAAGAAAGACCAGGTAATTAAACCATTGATACCTAAACTAGAGCCTTTACGTTTAGAGGATGAAGATTTCCTTAAATCAATAATTGAGAAAAGAAAGCCTAGAGTCATTATTGAAGATGGCATTAAGGCTTTAGCTATATGCGAATCAATAATTAAATCAGCATATCAAAGAAGGCCTGTTGAAGTAGAATATCCAATATAGTTAATGCTCAGCGCTTTGGCCCCATTTCATCCTTTAGTCAAACAGTCGAGAGCATATACGCTCTCGAAACAGATCATCATCGCATTCTAAATATTTTATAGTGTAGAAGCTACTATATAATCGGTACTGTAATGGGTACCAGGAAATGATTCGGGAAGGGAGAAAGCCTAGGATAAGATTCATAGGAAGACACTTAATGGTTAAGGGAAAATATATTGAGAAAATACTTAAAGGAGAAAAGAAAGCCACTATAAGACTAGGTATTGTTAAGCCAAAATACGATGAAGTATTCATACATGGAGGAGGAAGGCCCGTAGCTTTAGCTAAAATAGTTAAAATAATTCATAAAAGGGTAAAAGACTTAACAGACAGCGATGCCTTAAAAGACGGATTTTCATCTAGAAAGGAATTACTTAAGGAATTAAAGAAAAACTATGGCGAATTAGACCCTAACGAATACGTTACCATCATAGTGTTTAAGGTGATTAAAAAACTTAGCGAACTCGACTATAAAGATCCATGGCTAGGTTTAAAACCTGTAGAGATAGCTAGGATAGGGTTAAGATACTGTAAAGATCTTAGTGGGGAAGAGAAGCGAATATTAGAGGATTTAACAAGAACCGAAAGCCTTAGGAAAACAGCTATTAAACTTTATGGTAATATCTCTAAAAGATGGATTATGAGGAAAGTTTTACGAAGAGTTTTAAAGAAACTTGTAGAAAATGGCATTTTGAGGGCAAGAGTAAATGTTTCCAAGAAAGATAAGTAATAGAGCAATTAAAGTAAGTATCAACAATTATAAGCTATATGAACTATTAAAACTTAATATAAGGAGGAAAAAGGCTTTAAAAATAGACTCTCTTATGATAGCTCCTGAAAAATTTCTTGAAAGATTTGGAGAAACAAGGAATGAACATATATACTATGTAGTTGATGGAATAGGTAAAATAGAGTTCATAGATTTTGAAGAAAAACCCTTCTTCATAGAGCCATACTCCCTAATATACATACCTTACGCTGTTAAGCATAGGATAATTAATGAAGGCTCAGCAATACTTCATATAATAGACTTTATTTTAATGGAATTTTAAATTCAAGAGGCGTTAACCTAAAAACCTTTTCTACAGCAAAGATATGTCCTTTAGGGGTTAAAAGTGTTTTCAGCAGTATCTTCACTAATTAGTGAAATAAAGTCTAAGTTATTGCATGGAAAAATATCAGCCGTAAAAGCAATGACTCATTCCACAGCGTCTACAACAGTATTCGACGAGGAAACAAGCTCAGAACCTGTGCTTAAATGTGACGAACAAAAGCCTCGTGAAACTAATGAACCAGTAAGGTTCTCTAAACTAGTTAAGATTAACATTGAAACATGCCCTAATTGCAGTTACTATGCAAGTGAAAAAACAATGCATAAGTACATAGTCGTTGAAGGACCATTGTTTTTAAAGAAAGATTTGGCTAAGGAAAACTTAAGACCATTAATTAAAATAAGTGAAGTCCATAAGTGTAGTAAGTGTGGTTATGAAAAAGTTAAGAGGAAAATGTATATTCCCTTAGAAACAATAGACATGCTTGAACCCCTCCTTTGCGGCGACGTTATTGACGTTATTGATGAAGTTAAAAATATAAGTTCAAATATTGAAAATTTGCTAGCTAAATTTCTAGGGTAATGAATGCCATGACTAAATGGCTTTTAAAGTGTGAAAAATGTGAAAACGAATGGATACTTGATGTAAGCTTTGATTTAGAAAAAATAGGTAGAATTTATCATTATTGTAAAATATGTAGGAAAAATACGTTTCATAGAGTGCTTGGAAGAGTGGATTAGAAGCCCTACTTTGTTTTTACATAAATTTTTGAGAAAGACTTTTCACTATCTCCGTTAAAATAGTTTCAATGGTGCTAGACATGGTTAGTGAAGAAGAAAAAGCATCGTTCTTTTCATTGCTAAAAAAGTTCTCAGATGCAATAGGTGTTTCAGGCTATGAATTTGAAATAAGGAGGCTCATAGTGGAGGAAGTTGGAGAGTTAGCTGATAAAATATGGACTGATAAATTGGGAAATATTGTAGCTTTAAAGGAGGGTGAGAGCTCAAACGCTCCTAAGCTAATGGTTGCAGCGCATATTGATGAAATAGGGCTCATAGTTTCTCACATAGATAGTAGAGGCTTCTTGAGGTTTACGGGAGTGGGTGGATGGAATGAAAGAATTCTTCCTGGCCAGAGAGTTATTGTTGTAACTTCAAAAGGTAGGCTTCGCGGAGTTATAGGGATGAAACCGCCACACATAATGACTCCGGAGGAGAAGAAACAGGTATTAGAAATGGACAAGTTATTTGTCGACATTGGCGTAAGTAGTAGAGAGGAAGCTGAAAAATTAGGTGTAAATGTGGGTTCGGTAATAGTTTTCGATAGAGAAGTTGCAAGACTCGGTGGAGGCGATAAGGTAACAGGTAAGGCATTTGACGATAGAGTAGGTGTAGCTGCATTAGCTTACATGCTTAAATTATTAAGGAATGAGCCATTAGAAGCAAATGTTTATGCAGTATTTACGGTTCAAGAGGAAATAGGGCTTAAGGGAGCTAGGGTTTCCGCTTTTTCCATAAGTCCTGATGTTGGCGTAGCTGTTGATGTAACAATAGCAAACGATATTGCCGGAGTAGAGGAGAAGGACTGGATAACTCAGTTAGGCAAAGGACCAGCGATAAAAATAATGGATAGAGGAAATATTTCACATCCAAAGGTTAGAGAACTTTTGATTAGAGTTGCTGAAAAGGAAAAGATACCATATCAGCTTGAAGTCTTAACTGGGGGGGCAACAGATGCAGCTGCTATTCAGCTTGCGAGGGAAGGTATACCTGTAGGAACAGTGTCTATACCAACAAGATACATACATTCGCCTATTGAAGTGTTAGATTTGAATGACGCAGTAAATGCATCAAAACTCTTAGCGGCATTTGCTAAAGAGGTAACTAAGGAATGGGTCAATGAGTTAAGCAAATGGTGAGTTTAAGCTTTTTATTTAAAATAATCTATTATCTTGCCCTGCCTTAGCATGTTTCTTAACAGAATAGATTTTTTAACTATGTATTCCACTGGCGTCTTTAGCCTTGTTCTCATAGACTCTAAGGCTTCCTCGACTGTAGCGAATTTTTCAGGTTTCTTTAGAAAAGCTTTACGTGCACTTTCCCTAATGTGCCAATTACCAACCGGTGCATAATAATCTGGCCTTATTTCTCTTATAGCAACAATAGAAGCTTGCCTTTTAATTTTATATAAGTTTTCAAGAACGCCAAGTCTTAGCGCATAGTAGCCTCCATCCATTTCTCCTCTTAATTTGGCATCCCAAAGTTCATAGTTTTCAATAATTATCGGCTTCATAGACGTAGCAGTCCAAGGAGTACTTGGTAGCCATATCTCTATCATTTCAAATGAATATATGCTTGGTAATAGCAGTATTTCAAAGTGATTTCTAAGGTAAGTCACATTATATAGCAGTATTTCGCTTATGGGCTGATTATTACGGATTTCTTTCACAAGCTTATTCCCTACGATTACATCAACAGCTGTTATCGACCAACGGGTAGGTACAAGCTTTCTTTCATTAAGTCTGCCTAAGAGTCCTGCAGAAAAAATCCTTATGATGTCGTATATTGAAACTCCTTTAGTGTAAAGCTCTATTACTGCATTAAGCGCCTTTAAGTCCGTATCGTAAATAACTCTTTCCACAACTTTAGTTAGCTTAGGATTACCAATAACTCTTAATTTTTGGAAGGGAGCTGTAGGACCTAGTGGTGCTAAAAGCCCATCAAACCTGAGTATTGGAAGAGGCTTTTTCTTAAGCTTTACTTCAGTATCTATGGGACGTAATGACACAGAGGCTAATTGTAACTCGTGAAAACTGCTTGGATAGTTGAAATACTTAGCTATTGTAATTCTGTATTTAGCTCGTGGGAGAAGAAGTGATGATCTTAACTCTACGATTCCTTTAAGAGAAAGCTTACCCCACCATTCAACAGGGTTATCAAAGATTTTTGCGTCTCCTTCGTCGACTGGTGCTATTCCAGAGTAAACGTTTACTTCAGGATATCCTCCTTCACCTACAATTAACGTGGGAGGAGTAGGCCCAAAAACTATGTTGTCGCCTTCAATTTTAATTTGTGAAAGAGTTCTTACAGAAGCTTTAAATCTCAAGAGGATAGGACAAACAGGCTTACCACATAATCTACGAACACCTTTACATTTAACGCAGAGTTCTGGCGTTATCCTACCTGGCATTTTAAATACCATGCGTTATTATTAGGCTAATAACCCCTCAATAACTACACTAATAATATTTTAAATCAAAGGTTATTAAGTTTGTTCATTACTTCTAAAAATTAGGTGAGCTAATTTGGCAATCATAGGATTAATTTCGGACACCCATGATCATCAGAAAGCTGTAGATGAAGCAATAAAGATTTTTAGAGAAAATAAAGTTGAACTAATACTTCATGCTGGAGATTGGATTGCACCATTTACACTTAAACGATTAGCTCAAGGAGGAATACCTGTAATCGGTGTTTTCGGAAATAATGATGGAGAGAAGAAATATATGAGAGAACTTGCCGCTAAATATTATGTTAAACTTGAGGAGGAAGTTGCAGTAATAAAGTACGACAATGTGAAAATAGCTTTAACCCATGGAACACACTACGTAATTGTTGATGCATTAGTTAAAAGCAAAATGTTTGACATCGTAGTTTACGGGCATACACATAGTAGAGACGTGAAAAATATCGATGGCACATTAGTTATTAATCCAGGTGAAGCATGTGGATACTTGACAGGCGAAGCAACAATAGCTCTTCTTAACTTAAAAACAAGAGAAGTACAGTTCATTTCCTTAAACGTTTAAAAACCTTTAAGGCGTTTTCTGTTGTTATCTCAATAACTTTTTCTAAGCTAACACCTTTTATTTCAGCTATTTTCTTAGCAGAATAGATAATGTTTGATGGCTCATTTCTTTCACCCTTAATAGGTGCTAATACTGGGGAATCAGTTTCTAAAAGTAAATTTTCTAAACTAAGTTTTTTCACAAGCTTCTGTTTTTGAACACTATATATGACACTTGGCGGAATAGAAAACATTACACCATACTTGGCTGCTTCCATAGCATATCCTACTGAGCCATCATAGGCGTGCATTATGACATTGTAAAATTTATTCTCTAGCAATACTTTTATCGCATATTTTCCAGCGCTTCTTGAATGAATAACTAAGGGTAAATTGTATGTTCTAGAGAATTCAATCCATTCAATAAAGAATTTTTCTTGCAACTTGCGGGCTTCATGATCTCTAACATACCAATAGTCAAGACCTACCTCTCCTATTCCCACTATTAAATCAACATTTTTCCTAGTATTCTCTATTTGTTTTTCAAAAACTTCTTTATCAACAAGTACAGGATCATGACCTATAGTTAATTGAACGAAGCCACCATATCTTCTGAAAACTTTTAAAGCCTTAGACACTTCTTCAGGCCTGATTACGGCAGTTATGATGAATTTTAACCCTCTCTTCTTAGCTCTCTCTACAACCTCGTCTCTGTCTTTGTCGAAAACTACATCATGTAAATGGCAGTGTACATCTATCACTAGAATTTCGCCTCTAACTTTTAGTTTCTTTACCTAATGCTTTAGTATAAGCTGTCTAAATATGTTATTTCTGGTGCTAAGCAAGTGGGCAGGCTTTTCGGAACAGCGGGGATAAGGGGCGAGTATGGTAAAATAGTTTCTCCGGAAATAGCTTATAAAGTAGGCTTAGCCATGGCAACATTTATTGGAGGTAAAGGCGCCGTATCTGTAGGTTACGATGTAAGATTAACATCGCCATTACTTTCATCAAGCGTAGCTTCAGGTCTTATGGCGGGTGGAGTTGACGTTATTAGTATAGGCTTAGCACCAACACCCGTACTTGCCTTTACAGCACCTCACTTAGGACTTGACGGCGGGGTTATGATTACTGCAAGCCATAATCCGCCTCCAGATAATGGAATAAAATGTTTTGATAGCAAGGGTATGGAATTTACTGAGAAAATGGAGGAGAAACTTGAAGACATAATTTTCAAAGAAAAATTCACTTATGCCAAATGGGATAGTGTTGGAAACTTAGAATACTATCCTGAAGTAGTTGATGAATATGTTGACAAGCTCGTCTTAAAATTTATGCCAAAAAAAGTTGCTAAAAGAATAAAGGTAATAGTTGACTGCGCCAATGGAGCAGCATCAAACATTACCCCCTTAATTCTTAGAAAATTAGGAGCCTCTGTTATATCAATAAACTGTCATTTTGACGGCTTCTTTCCAGGAAGAACCCCGGAACCCCGGCCCGATGTTTTAGTAGGTCTTGGAAAAATAGCTAAAACAGCTGAAGTCGATGTCGCTTTAGCTCATGACGGTGATGCTGATAGGCTTTCCGCTTTAACAAGTAGCGGTAAATTCATACTTAATGATAGATTAATAGCATATTATGCCAAAGTAAAGCTTCATGAAAAAGGCGAAGGCGTAATTATTGTTTCAATAGATACGTCATTTGTAATAGATGAGATCGTGGAAAAGTATGGTGGGAAACTTGTAAGAACAAAATTAGGGAAAACACATGAGAAACTAGTAGAGTATGGTTCTAAAGCAATAATGTCGGCTGAGCCGTGGAAGCTTATAGATCCTGACTGGGGATATTGGGTTGATGGAATATATCAGGCAGCATTACTTGTAAGCCATATGATTGAAAGAGGAGTTACTATAGAGAAGCTTCTTGAAGATATTCCAGAGTATCCGCAAGTAAGGGTTTCATTTAAAGTACCTAATGAAGTAAAGCGTAAAGTAGTTAGCGAAGTTCACGAAAGAATGCGCGAAATATTTAGAGATTACGAGTCAGAACTGTCAATTGATGGGCTAAGACTTAACATGCCTGATAAGTCATGGGTTCTTGTTAGAGCTTCGGGAACAGAACCTAAAGTAAGAATATATGCTGAAGCAAGAACAGAGAAGAGACTTAAAGAAATCTATGAAAAAACATTCAAACTACTGAAGGAGGTAGCCGAAAAATACGGAGTAAAACTAGTTTAAGTTGTCAGAAAGGGATAAAGCGTACTTCACAGCTTAAGAAGCTCCGAAGACCGTCGTATCATCATCCACAAGAAACATAGCCAATAACCAAATTTAAACTTTTATACAACAAGTACTAAAAACAAATAGGATGATGAGCACGGGAAAACGGACAATTAAGGATGAAGTAACCTGTCTCAGCTGACCCAGTTTCATGAACAGCTGTGGACATGAGTTCCACCATAAAATTATTTAGAAGGATCAGAGATAAAATGCTTGCTTTCCCCAGAATAAAGCCTAATTTTACCTACCCAAAACAAATGTTTTATATCTACAGTATAGGTATGTATTCATGGCAAGATAAACCGTTCCTCTTCCAGATATTTTTAAACCCCCAGAACCACATATTTAGTGGAGAAAGCAAACTACAACAAACTAGAACTAGAACAGTTCGAGAAACTTCCGCATATACCCCCGCCCTCCTCCACCCTCCTTCCCATCAGCCTTATTATGTCTATTCTTTTCTCTGCAGGATGCCTGCCCTCCCCAAATACCTGTATACTGTAAGGCATACATGAGTGCGTCCATGTTCCACACCATGTCCCGCAGGGACATTACTTAGGACATGAGGAACTTAAAAGAACGCAGCCCTAGGACAGCGCATATACATTGACTGGATGAAGCAGTTACGTCCAGTAGACCGGGCGCTTTCAAGAAGGCGTGAGGTCCATGTCCCACCTAGCTAATGCGTTAGCTTCGTGACTAGTGGTTTTACTAGTTCTATGAATTCCTTAGGGTTGAATTCTAGCAGTACCCCGTCCTCCCCCCCTCCCCCATAGACTTTATCATGTCATAGCAGGGATTCATAGATAACTAGCTTGACATTATCGGGGCGAGAAATAGGGGTGAC
>Ga0180301_10000984_pt1 | contig 22364 bp, 24 predicted proteins | sample GuaBasSediGuay16_FD_121797 | JGI IMG/M metagenome (GOLD analysis project Ga0180301, IMG submission 121797) | Subseafloor sediment microbial communities from Guaymas Basin, Gulf of California, Mexico - Guay16, Core 4569-2, 12-15 cm | ecosystem: Environmental > Aquatic > Marine > Hydrothermal...
GCTGTGAACATGCTTCATCTCGAACAACAAATCGGAATCTTGAAGATCGGGACTATCTGGCCTCCTCCCTCGCACTTGATCCGCGCTTATCTTAAGCAGGCAAAAGACGTGCTTTTCGTGGAAGAAATCGATCCGTTCCTGGAAGACCAGGTTAAGGTTCTTTATGCCGAACACGCATCAAAACTTGGTGCAGTTAGTTTTTATGGCAAGAATACAGGGGATATTTACGGCCCCAGTGGGCCGGGTGTGGGCGAAATGAATACCGATATCGTACTGGATGCTCTAGGGCGAATTTTCAACAAGGAAATCTCTGCGTGTGCATCTCCTTATGAAGACGCAAGAAAGCAAGCTTCAATACTGCTTGTGCCCAGGGAAGTCGCGTTTTGCGATGGTTGCCCGCACCGTGCTTCCTTTCTTGCAATCAAGGCAGCGCTAGAACTAGATGGGCGAAAAGGTTTCGTGGTGGGAGATATTGGTTGCTATGGACTGGGAGCAGGGCCCACAGGGTTTAACCAGATCAAAGCGCTTCACTGTATGGGTTCTGGCATGGGGAACGCATGCGGCTTCAGCCAGATGGCATCCTTTGGGTTTAATCAGCCCGTGGTGGCAGTCATTGGGGATTCAACTTTTTTTCATGCCGGACTGCCGGCCTTGATAAATGCTGCATTCAACAAGGCAGATGGGCTTTTTATTGTGCTTGATAATGCTGTTACTGCCATGACCGGCTTTCAGGTGAACCCTGCAAGTCCTTTCACTGCCACAGGCAAAGCCACCCGACCTGTCCTGGCAGAAGATATTGCACGGAGCGTTGGAGCGAAAATCACTGTTCTTGATCCAATTGAGGACATTCAAGAAAGCATCCATGCCGTTTATGCTGCCCTGCAGGAAGAAGGGCTGAGGTTCCTGGTGTTTCGAAGGCCTTGCGCCACATTTGAAAAGAAAACAAGGGCGGCTGAAGAAATTCTGAAGGCCAGAATTGATCCTGAAAGCTGTATTGGAGAGATTTGCGGCTGCAACCGCTTTTGCAGCAGGGTCCTTGCTTGTCCGTCCATTCAGTATGACAAGGACAAAGACAGAGCCTTTATCAACGAAGATACATGCAATGGCTGTGGCCTGTGTGTTCAACTTTGCCCGCGGCAGGCAATATCTTTGGTCAACATCCAGAAAGAGGGGCGATCAGCTTGAGTACCGAAAACATGGGTATCAATATCATTATCACAGGCGTTGGCGGGCAGGGCAACGTGCTGGCTGCAAAGCTTCTTGCTACTGCTGGTCTTGAGGCTGGTTGGGAGGTTACGGTCGGTGATGTGTTTGGTCTTACCCAGCGAGGGGGATCTGTGGCCAGCCATGTAAGGTTATTCAAGGGATACCTTTTGCCTCCCTTGATACCCTGCCGTTCCCTGGATATTCTTGTCGCATTTGAGCCGCTGGAGGCTTTAAGAATCCTGACCCAGTTTGGCAGAGAAACCACACGCGCCATCATTAATGATCAACCCGTTTGGCCCATTGGGGTTCAGGCAGGTCGCTTTCAGTACCCTGAAGCTCAAGAGCTCCACTCTGCCATCGAGAATCTTACTTCAAAAACTGCGTTCATTAATGCCACGCGGGTGGCGAAAGAGCTCGGGAATATTCAGGTTCTCAATATGGTCATGTTAGGTGCTCTTTACGGTTCCGGATGGATTCCCCTTTCACCACGTACATTTGAAAGCATCATCCAGTCATCAACTTCTTCCCAGCTCCGTGGCCTGAACATAAAAGCTTTTCGCCGAGGCTTGAAGTTGAAGGGGTCAAACCTACACATTTGACAGAAGCGGCTCTTTGACACCCCTGAGTCTTTCCACCTCTAATTCTTTCCTCATCCTTTCTTGAAGTATTGTGTCAAATGTGTAGGTTTGACCCCAAGGTGGCCATGATGTCTGTGATGTGGTGGATTCCTTTTTGTTGGCAATACTCGGTGATACCTTCCAGTATGTCCAGCGTTGCCCTTGGGTTGACAAAATTAGCGGTCCCGATCTCCACTGCCCTGGCACCTGCAATAAAAAACTCCAGGGCATCCCTGTAGTCCACGATTCCGCCGATGCCCACAACGGGAATATCAACTGCGTTAGCAACCTGATAGACCATGTGAAGGGCAACAGGCTTTATCGCAGGCCCTGAGAGTCCGCCACGAATATTGGCCAGCTTGGGCTTTCGTGTCTCAATATCGATGGCCATACCTGTAAGTGTATTTATGAGCGAAACTGCATGGGCGCCTGCCGACTCTACTGCCTTAGCAATAATGCGGATATCTGTCACGTTGGGGCTTAGTTTAACTATCACAGGCTTATCAGTGCTTTTTCGAACTTGCTCTGTCACTCGGGCAGAAGCATCAGGATCAACCCCGAAGGCCATTCCACCCTGCTCAACATTGGGGCATGAGACATTCACTTCCAGAGCCGCAACTCCGTCAACGCCTTTTAGCGCCGAAGCAAGTTCCGCGTATTCATCTATGTGGTGGCCGTAAATATTTACGATGACCTTGGTACGAAATTTGCGAAGCTTTGGGAGTTTTTCTTTGAGAAAGGCTTCGAGTCCTACATTTGCCAGGCCAATGGCATTCAACATTCCGCACGGTGTTTCCACAATCCTTGGGGGAGGGTTACCTGTCATGGGCTTCAAGGAGATCCCCTTTACAACAATCGCTCCAAGCAAATTCAGGTCAACAAGTTCATCAAATTCAAGCCCGTACCCGAAAGTGCCTGATGATGTCATAACCGGATTTTGTAGCTCCAGCGGGCCAAGCTTCACGCTGAGATCAGGTGTGAGTTGGTTCATGCTCTCTTCCCTAAAAGATTCCTCATCAATAACTAGCCCAATCTATGGAGGTTATGGCGAATACCGGGCCATCCTTACAAACATGGTAGTAAGCCTTGTCTTTGCCAGAAGCTGCCTTCACTGCACATCCCTGACAGGCTCCGACACCGCATGCCATGGATGCTTCAAGAGAAACTTCGCACCAAAACCTCTGGTCTTTGGACATATCAGCGATTCTCTTGAGCATGGGCTTTGGGCCACACGTGAAAAGGGATATCGCCTTTTTGTTGATGTCCCGACCCGCGATGTACTTTTCAAGAAGCTCCGTTACAGGGCCCTTATGACCTATTGACCCATCATCCGTTGCAATGGATACATCTATTTGGGTGCCAATAACCTCGCCTACCGGAATGATCTCGTCTGCTGAACCAAATCCGGCCATGAAAAGGAATCTATGCTTTTTCAGATTCTGCGCAAGAAAAAAGAGGGGGGCAACACCAATCCCTCCTCCCACCAGTACGATGCTTCCCTCAGCATCGGGAAATGTAAAGCCCCTTCCCAATGGACCAAGCACAGAGAATTTTTGTCCGTGGCTAGCATGCGCCATAATGGCCGTCCCCTGTCCGACTACCCGGTAGAGGATCAGCATGAGGGTGTCTTTTGTGCCGCATATGGAAAAAGGCCTCCTCAGAAGAGGGTGCATTGACCTGCTTACCCTGATCATTACAAACTGCCCCGGTCTTGCCGACTTTGCCATCTCAGGGGCATTCAGTCCCATCAGCCAGGCATTGGAGTTTATCTGCCTGTTGAAAACTATTTCCAGTTGCTGCTCCTTCATGTGCCCACAATACTTTCAAAAGCCCTTTTTTGCAAAATATTCTTGCATTTTGGCGTGACTTTTTACCCTAACTGGCTTATCTGTTTCCAAGGAAAACTCATTCGCCGGATGAAAGGAGGCTGAAAATGGATTACCAGCAAATGACAGCGCCCTGTGGGCTTGATTGTTTTAATTGCCCCATGTACCTTGCGAACGAAAACCAGGAACTTAGAACTGTTATTGCCAAAAAGCAGGGTATCCCCTTTGAGAAAGCAATTTGCCAGGGGTGCAGGAATGAAGGCGGCACAATCGCTTTTCTTGGCATGAATGAACCCTGTTCTGTTTTTCAATGCACAGAGCAAAAGGGGATCAGGTTTTGTTTTGAATGTGGAGATTTCCCCTGTGACAATTTACATCCATACGCAGATCGAGCCTCAGAATTCCCCCACAACACCAAGGTATTCAACCTCTGTCTGATCAAGAAGATGGGCCTGGAGTCATGGGCCAAAGACAAAGCCAAGAGCGTCAAAAGCACCTATTTCAAGGGAAAATTCAAGCTGTAGTAAATTTCGTAATGCTTAAGTGTTTCTTTTTTCAGGGTTTAAGATTTTGCTCAATGACTTTTCTCACAGGGGCCGGGATTCTCGTAGGCTTCATATTTGAGTCCATACACGCATGAACCGTGTGCCCACTTACCAGCAAGCGGCCTCCGTCGCTGACCACCTGGTAATCAAAGCGCACCCTGACGGGTTTCAACTGGGTGACGCTTGTCCTTACAGTTACCAGTGCGTCGTATCCCACATTGCCGTGATATTTTGCAGAAGCTTCGGTCACTACAAGGGTGTAGCCTTCAGACTCAAGCTTTGAATAGGGAAATCCTAGGTCACGCATGAATTCTGCTCGCCCCACCTCGAAGAATGTCAGGTAGTTCCCGTAGTAGACCACACCAAGTCTGTCAGTGTCTTTGTATCTTACCCGGATCTTTGTCTCGTGCCAGCCGTCTTTTGACATTGAACTTCCTTCCGCCGAGAAATTCCGCTTAAGTGGTCAAACAGTTTATTCTCACTTTTGCTTTTATACGGCCGCTATTCTAATTAGCATGGAACGGGTGTCAAGGTATTTCATCCTTTCTATTGCTGGAACTTGCTTTTGAGCACTCCCTTTGCCCTTTGACCTGATGGGGGAGCAAACCTTTTCCGTTTTAAGGAATCACCATTATTGACACCAGATGTCTTCATCTTATATGGTGCACGCATGGAGAAAGGTAATAAATTTACAAAAAAGGGAATTGTGGTCGAAGTCAACCATGGTGCTAGACAGGAAAATAGCTTTTATTGACCTTCAAAACGAAACTATTAAGACCGAGTCTATTCCTCTTGACCTACGCGAGAAATTCCTTGGCGGAAGAGGGATAAACATGTATCTCCTCTCCCGGCGATACACCCCTGACCTGGATCCCCTATCACCCCAAAACCCTCTCATTTTTGGCGCAGGCCTTCTCACCGGCACTCTAGGGTTCGGCTCGCGTATCAATATCACCTCCAAGTCACCGGAATCAGGCCACCTTGGGGATTCAAACATGGGAGGTGCGTTTGGGGCCGAGCTGGTAAAAACTGGGTTCAGCCACCTTCTAATTAAGGAAAAGAGTAAGAGACCCGTTTACCTATTTATCAGGGACAATGAGGTACAGATTCGGGATGCTTCCAAACTTCAGGGGCTTGACGCGCTTGAAACGCAGAGAAAGATTCGCCTGGAACTGGGAGATGAAAAAATCCAGGTTGCATGCATCGGACAAGCCGGGGAAAACCTGGTGAGATTTGCCTCTATCCGCTCAGGACTGAAAAACTCTGCCGGAAGGACCGGGATGGGTGCTGTCATGGGCTCCAAGAACTTGAAGGCTGTAGCTGTCAGGGGGACCCTGGATATGAAGGTCGCAGAGCCCAAGAAATACTTGAGGTGTTACCTTGGGAACCTGAAAAAACTGATGGGAACAAAGTGGGCAAATGCTCTTTCGAAAAACGGCACCCCTCTTCTTTTTCACAATGCAAATACCATGGGTTTTCTGAGCGTGCGAAATAATCAGTATACCTCTGTTGGTTCCCGGGGATACTTGCTAGAAGCAGAAGCCCTCGATCCTTACTCTACCGGCATGGTGGCGTGCTTTAGCTGTCCTGTTCACTGCAGGCACCGACTATGGATAAAAGAAGGGAAGTACGAGGGGATGAGAGTGGAGGGCCCGGAATATGCCTCCATAGGATCCCTTGGAACCAAGCTTGGGTGCATGGATCTTCAAGACATTATCTATGCCACAGAGTTGTGTAACCGTTACGGGCTTGATACCATTTCAACAGGCACATATATTGCGTGGGCCATGGAGCTCTATCAGCGAGGCATTATCGATCAGGAACTGACTGAGGTGCCTCTAATTTGGGGGGATGGAAAGCTTATTTGTGAAATAATCCACCGTATTGCCAACCGAAAGGGCTTTGGAGATATACTGGCTCAGGGTCCCTACGCAAAGAGTTTTTTTGGGGAAGAATCATCAGAGTACCTACTCGGGGTTAAGAATTTCCCGCTTGAGATGACCGACGAGAGGCTCCCCAAGAGTTTTGCCCTGGGAATGGCCACCGCCAGCCGTGGAGCCTGCCACATGAGGAGCAGACCTTCCATAGACGTCTTAGGGCTACCAGAGGAGGTCCTCAAAAAAATCTACGGCGGCCCCATCAGCAAGGAACTCAATTCCTATTCAGGAAAAGGGAGAATGGTCTGGTGGCATGAGGTTCTTAATGCCTTGTGTGATGCGATCGGATTTTGCCGCTTCCTAACTGTTTTCTCAAGCCCCCATGCTCCTCAATACAATGAATTTTCGAGACTTATTTTGCTGTGTACCGGCCTTAAACTAACCCCTGGGGCACTCAAAAGGATTGGGGAGAGGATTTGCACCCTGGAAAGAATAATGCTTGTACGCGACGGCATATCACGCCCGGACGACACTCTTCCTAAAAGGTACTTTGAAGAACCCATCCCTGAAGGACCTGCAAAGGGGGAAGTTATCTCAAAAGAGGGCTTTAATAGTATGCTGGATGAATACTACCGCCTTCATGGTTGGGATAAAAACGGGAGACCGAGGAAAACCACTCTTAGAAAACTCGGATTGGGCTAATGAAAATCAAGATTGACAAGAAAAAATGCAGTGGTTGCCATCTTTGTGAAATGGTCTGCTCCATACTTCACCTCGGTGTTATAAATACTGAAAAATCAGCTATCAGGGTCAAGAAAGACGATCTTAATACCAGCCTCAGCCAACCTGTTTTGTGCCGCCAGTGCAAACAGATGACATGTATTGAAGGGGAACAGGTTAAAGCGAGTGCTGAGAGAAAAAAATTCATATGGGACAAAAGTAGGGCCGAACGCTGTCCTTTTAACGCCCTTCCCTCTTCCGGCCAGATTGCCTACCACTGCGACCTTTGTGGAGGAAAACCACAATGTGTCAGGGTTTGCACAACAGGAGCTATTGCTCTCTGAATCCTTTCTGTGTGCAGCTAGATCTGTTACAATCATGGAGCTAGGTGATTTGATGAGGATAGTACCGCAGACGTGCGTTTTCCGGCAACCTCTTTGGAGGTAGAAAGTGTTACCGCACACAGCAGATACAGTCATCATTGGAGGAGGGGTAATAGGAGCTTCGATAGCCTATTACCTTTCAAAGAAAAAAGTGCGTGCCGTGCTCCTTGAACAGGGAGAATTGGTGTCCGGCACTTCGAGTGCCTGCGGGGGCCTGATCTTCCTTCAATCCAAGAAAACCGGAGCTCATCTGGCCTTGGCCTTGGAGAGCAAGAAAAGATTTGCGGGACTCAACGAGGAACTTGGCGCTGAGATCGAGTACAGGAATGAGGGCGGTTTGATAATAGTTGAAAAGGAAGAAGAACTCCAATCAATAGACTGCCACATAGCCAGAGAAAAAAAGCTGGGCCTTGAGGTCTCTTTTCTTGACAGGCAGGAGGCAAGGGAGCTTGAGCCCTGTCTCTCGGAAAATTTCGTTGCTGCTGTTCACTGTCCTCTTGATGGGCAGGTAAACCCAATATATCTGAGTCTTGCTTTCCTGGAAGCAGCAAAGCGATCAGGCGTTAAGGTTTTCCCGCTTACAAGGGTTACTGACATAGGATTAGGAGAAGGCAGGGTAGAATCAGTAATAACATGTAGAGGCAAAATAGCAACGCCGATCATAATTAATGCTGCCGGGGTTAATGCACCGGATGTCGGCAAAATGGTTAAAACGAAAATTCCTATCATACCGCGCCGCGGCCAGGTCGTTGTCACTGAAACAGGCCCCCAGTTGCTTAAAAGGGGCTTAATATCTGCAAAATATTTAGAGGTGAAGCAGGCCGCTGGATTAGGTGAAGCGCAGGAGGGTGGCACATCTGCAGAGCAGACAATGAGCGGGAACTTTCTTCTGGGCGCTACGCGAGAATTTGTGGGTTTTGATAAAAGAACAACATGGAAAGCCATGAAAACTATAGTCTATCGCGCCACACAGCTGATCCCTGGACTCAAAGACTTACACATAATCAGGACTTTTGCAGGGCTAAGGCCATACACCCCTGATGGATTGCCCATTCTGGGCAAGGTTACGGGCATTGACGGGCTTATCATTGCTGCAGGGCATGAAGGTGACGGTATCTGTTTAGCCCCCATAACAGGTGAGCTGATTGCTGATCTTGTTACCGAAGGCCGGACAGATTTTGAGTTGGGGGATTTTGCTCTGGATAGATTTGAGGAAAAAAGAGATGGCCGGCTTGAGGATTAGTCCTATTCCAAAAAAGGATAAAGTTAGGTTGGTTGTAAATGGCCGTGAGGTTGTAGCCTGCAGGGGAGAAAGTGTTCTAGCAGCCCTTATTGCTTCAGGATACGTGAAATTGAGAATAGCCCCCGGATCAGGTGAGGGACGTGGAGCATTCTGCGGGATGGGTGTCTGCTATGATTGCCTGGTCACCATAAACGGAAGGCCGAATGAGCGAGCCTGCATGGCGCAGGTCGAAGACGGGATGGAGATAGCGATTGATGAGTAAGCTGGCATACGAGGTAGCCATTGTCGGAAGTGGGCTTGCCGGAATTGCCGCCGCATGTAAGCTTGCAGAGTATGGTGTCAAAGTCGTGGTTATGGACGAAAATATCCACATTGGCGGGCAGTTCCTAAGACGATGCCCCACGACCAGGAAAGCAAGCTTCACGGATGTTATGGATCTGATGAGAAAAAAAGGTTTTAAGCTCATAACTCTTGCCAAGGAAAAAAATGTCGCCATCATGAATCGGACAAAAGTTCTGGCAATATCTGATCAAAACGAACTACTGGTGGAAGACAATGAGAAAAAGATATCCACGATAAGACCCCAAATCATTCTCCTTGCCACTGGCGCAAGAGAAAGATTTTTGCCTTTCAAGGGATGGACGCTCCCGGGCGTATTTTCCACAGGTGCAATTCAAAGCCTGGTGAAAAGTTTCGGGGTACTTCCTTCAAGGGAAATCTTTGTAGGAGGCTCAGGTCCCTTTCTTTTCACCGTGGCATGGGAACTCCTGCAACAAAGAGGAAGGGTCATGTCAATAATTGAACAGAAGCACTTAATGGATTCTCTTCCGCCTTCAGGGCTTCTCTTTTTCAATGCCTCAAGATTCCTCCAGAGCGCATGCCAGATAGCAAGGATAGTCTTTGCGCGTGTTCCTGTGAGATACGCCACAAAAATCGTCGAGGCAAGAGGCAGATACAGGCTTGAACAGGTCGTCACTTCAAAAGTTGACAGGCTGGGGAGAGCGGTGCCAGGTACTGAGAAAATCTACAGCTCGGAGGCGCTTGCCGTGGGCCATGGATTTACCCCAAATATTGAACTGGCCCAGGTTGCGGGGTGCGAAATCGAGAGCGACACAACAAAAGGCGGCTGGGTGGTTAGGGTGGATCAAACCCTTGAAACGAGTGTGGAGAACGTGTTTGCTGCTGGTGAAATTACAGGCATCGGAGGTGCGCCAAAATCTTTGAACGAAGGTAACATCGCAGCACTGTCAATACTTCGAAGGCTGGGGAAAGAAGTTGAAAAGAGTGTCTTTTCGCGCCACCAAAAAAAGCGGGAGCGGCTGCTTTGCTTCGCCCGGTATTTCAATTCGCTGCACATGAGTTCAGATGAGATTATTAAAGCAATTCCAGATGAAACCTTGATTTGTCGCTGCGAAAATGTCACAATAAAAGAGATTAACATGGCGATTCAACAAGGCCACAACACGCTCGGTGCTCTGAGGAAGGCCCTAAGAATCGGGATGGGGAATTGCCAGGGGAGAATTTGCACTCCAATAGTTCGTGATCTTATCCACATCCATGCGAAAGCGACAAAGGAAGAAGACAATGAAATTCTCCCTGCTTCTACAAGAATACCGGTAAAGCCGCTGGCAATTAAATCGCTATTGGATTGAGCGCAGGAGACCGATAATCTCCGCACGTGTACTCAGCCAAGTTTCATACCCCACTTTAAAAGGAGGAGGGAAAATGGATCAGGACAATGACAAGGAAATCCTGGATGTGTTTGATGACACCGGCATTTCCGAGGAGGAGACCCTTTCCCAGGAGGCAGATTTTGATTCTACACAGAGCACGCGCGGTTTCAAATCAAAAGGACATACCCTGGTAATTTGGATTCTGGGTGTTATTATTATCGTCATCTTGCTGGCAATGTTTTTCAGGGGAGGACAAAAACCCGTTACCAAGAACTTGAACGCTCTTAGGAATAAAGTGGACCAGATGGATCTCAGAGTGGCAAGAGTCGAGGCGGTGGGGAAAAACTTCCTCTCCCTTGAAAAGCAAGTAAAGACCTTGAACAAGTCAATATCCAAACTGGAAGCATCCAACAGGAGCCTGACACAGAGCGTTGAAAAACTCACCCGGGACCTGGAAAAGCTGAAAACCAAGAAAGCAACTGCGACCCCAAAAGCATCCGTTGTCTCTTCCCTAAAACCTGAATCTCAATACCATATTGTCAAACGGGGAGACACGCTTTACCGGATCAGCAGAATTTACGGCGTCTCGGTCAAAAAGCTACGCGAGATTAACAACTTGAAGGCGAACCAGAATATCTACCCCGGCCAGAAGCTTTTGCTCAAGCCCTAGCATGGCTGCACACTAGATTCCCTTCCTACGTCAGATCATTGATTTGGAGGCGCATCAACGCCCTGCTAAGTAGATCAGAGGGTTCTATAAGCATAAAGTCATCTTCGCTTTTGAGCTTGCCGCGGCAATAAGGACACCCGCTATTGTAAGCCCGGTTGCTCACCTTTTCCAGCCATTCGTGCCCTTTTTCACATAGCCACCAAACCTCTTTGTGTGATGTCGGAGTTACCAGCCAAGGAGTCAAGAAACCATTCTTCGTGGGATGCCATTCTTTTGCAATCTCCGGCCTCTTTACAGCCAGATTGTTTTCCTCGGTTGCCAGCCTTCCTTTACAATAGGGGCATCCCTTGCCGTTACTTCGGTTGGCAATCGTGGCCTTCCACTCATGGTTCTTCTCACATATCCACCAGACCTTCCTGTGGGAGCAAGGGGTTACGTCGCGCGGGGTGAGGGAACCATTCTTTGTTGGGTGCCATTGTTTGGCTAGTTCCGGATTGACCCTCTCCAGATTGTTCTCCTCGCTGACAGCCAGACCCGAACAATAAGGACACCCGGTTCCGGCATTCCTGCTGTAAATCATCGCCCTCCATTCATGTCCCCTATCGCAAACCCACCAAACTTTCCTGTGAGAACCAGGTGTGACATCAGCGGGGGTCAAGTCTCCATTCTTCGTAGGATGCCATTGCCTAGCTAGTTGCGGATTTACTGCCTCAAGGTTGTATGTCTCACTCACTTTTCCCATGATCTTCTCCCTCCCCTTGTGGAAATTCCCCTATGTCTGTGCCAAATTCTGGCATATTACCGCATACTTAAGCGTGAATTCTCCGCCGGGGTCCATGGTGCTTGAGCCTGACGCAACGTCTTGACTATAAGATGTGATATAGCGGTTGAAAATCGGGAAATTCCTGATTTTGATCTTCGAAATTCCTGAAATTTTATGAGGGAAAGGATTAGCTGAGGAAAATTAAGGCTCAAACTCTTTGAAAATCAGGGAAGCATTTGTTCCTCCAAAACCAAAGGAGTTACTCATCGCTGCCTTCACTTTGCTACTCCTGGATTTGTTGGGAACAAAATCCAGATCGCACTCAGGATCTGGAGTCTCGTAGTTGATTGTAGGAGGGATAATGCCATGCTTGATCGTCAAGACGGTGTAAATCGCTTCAACTCCACCAGCACCCCCCAGAAGATGCCCTGTCATAGACTTGGTGGAGCTTATTGCCAGCTTATGGGCATGGTCTCCGAAAACACCTTTTACGGCTCTAGTCTCTGATTCATCGTTGAGCTTGGTCGACGTGCCGTGTGCGTTAATGTAGTCAATTTCCTCGGGCCTCATTCCGGCATCATCGAGCGCATTTTGCATGCACAGAATGGAGCCTCCACCGTCTGGTTCAGGTGCTGAAACATGATAGGCATCTGCCGACATTCCGTACCCCACAACCTCGGCATAGATATGAACGCCACGTTCCAGTGCCTGCTTCATCTCCTCCAAGATCAATATACCGGCTCCCTCTGCCATCACAAACCCATCCCTGTTCAAGTCAAAGGGACGGGAAGCCTTCTCGGGTTCGTCATTTCTCGTTGAAAGGGCTCGCATGGAACAAAAACCGCCCAAGGCCAAGGGCCTGACAACCGCCTCAGAGCCGCCGGTTATCATCGCATCGGCCTTTCCTTCCTGTATAAGTCTGAATGATTCTCCCACCGCATGACAACTGGCTGCACACGCGGTCTCGATGGAGAGGTTCGGCCCCTTTGCTCCAAATTCTATGGCGATTTGCCCGGGAGCCATGTTTGCAATCATGCCCGGAATAAAAAAGGGGCTGATCTTGCGCGGCCCTTGCTGAAGTAAGACAGTATGGTAGTGCTCAAGCATTGTAAGACCACCCAGTCCTGATCCAGTGAGACAACCAACGCGATGCCGGTTCGAATCATCAATCTTCAGTCCAGAGTCTTCCATGGCCATCCTGGCGGATGCCACCGCATAGTGAATAAAAACGTCGAATCTTCTTACAGATTGTTTGTCGAGAAAATCTTCGGACTTGAAGTCTCTTACTTCTCCGGCGATCTGGGTAGTAAAGGGAGAGGGGTCAAACTTTTCTATTCTTTTTATTCCGGATTTTCCGGAAACAACTGCCTCCCAGTTTTTCTCAACGCCGGTCCCAAGGGGAGTTACCATCCCCAGGCCTGTAACCACTACCCGTCTTCTAGTATAACTGGTTTCACCCATAGTATTCCTTTTTTACATGCATCCATCACAGAGAGCTACTCACCAAGAGCCTTTTTCACGTAGTCAATGGCATCCTGGACGGTTGTAATCTTTTCAGCCTCTTCATCAGATATGGACACATTAAATTCCTCTTCCATGGCCATGATCAGCTCCACCTGGTCCAGGGAATCCGCTCCCAGATCGTCGACAAAAGAGGCATCCGGAACGACATCCTCTTCTGCTACATCCAGTTGCTCACAAATAATCTTCTTAACTTTCTCTGAAATATCTGCCATAAGTGATTACCTCCTCACTGACTTCAATCTTGCCTGTTTTTCGCAGTCCCTTTCTCCGGGTGCCTCTCTCGGCTATCCCGCATACAAAAGATGCAACCCCTGCACCTGCTCACATAAACAGCCCGCCGTTAACATGAATAACTTGCCCTGTAATATAGCTTGCCGCCTCCGAACAGAGCCAGAACACCACTTCCGCCACTTCATTGGGATCCCCCATGCGGCCCATGGGTATTTGCGACAGAAAGTAGTTCCTTACCTTTTCTGGAAGGCCCTTTGTCATTTCGGTGTTTATGAATCCCGGGGCCACCGCATTCACTTTGATTCCTCTTGAGGCCACCTCCTTGGCAACAGTCTTCGTGAATCCCATGATACCTGCCTTGGAAGCCGAATAGTTTGCCTGGCCAGGGTTTCCAATCTGCCCTACAACTGAAGAGATATTAACGATATGCCCCTTTCGCTGCTTGACCATTGGCCTTATGACTGCCTGGGTGCAGTTAAAAACACTCTTTAGATTGACGTTCAGCACCTGATCCCAGTCCTGTTCGGACATTTTCATAAGGAAGGTATCCCTGGTAATGCCTGCATTGTTGATAAGCACGTCAACCTGACCTAACCTTGAAAAAATCTCATCAAAGATTTTCCTGACTTCTTCATAGGACGAAACATCAACCTTGTGGCTTTCTACTTTTTCAATACCTTTTTCAGCAAGCATTTTCAGTGTTTCAGATGAGGCCGATTCATCGGGATCATAGTGCAGAAGGACCATCCTAGCATTTTCTTCGGCGAATTTCATGGCAACCGCCCGCCCTATGCCTCTGGACCCCCCTGTAATAACTACAACGCGTTCCGCACCAGCCATTCAATTCCCCCAATCATCAACGTCTTTCAAAAAATCTCAAGAAACTTTTTTTCCATATCGCTCTAGGCAGATGGAGATCTCTGCCTGAACGTTCTTGGCGGCATAGCTGTCTGCCATCTTAACAGCGTTCTTTATGGCCTTACTCGATGATCCGCCGTGGCAAACAATACAAACTCCTTTTATTCCCAGAATCGGAACACCGCCATACTCCGAGTAGTCAAGCTTCCCCTTTAACTTCTCAAAGCCATGCCTCGCGAACAAGAATCCTATTTTTCCGGGAAGAGAGTCCGTCATGCTGTCTTCCACCATTTTAGTCACGGTCTCAGCCATTCCCTCGCTCAGCTTCAAAACAACGTTTCCCACAAACCCGTCACAAACAATAACCTGCACCCGGCCGGTGAAGATATCGCGACCTTCAACGTTGCCGGCAAAGTTAAGGTCACTGTCTCTGAACAGTTCATGTGCAATCCTGACTTGCTCGTTACCTTTTCCACCTTCCTCGCCAATGCTTAGAAGGCCGACTCTGGGATTGCGCATGCCCAAAAAGGCACTGCCAAGAGCATGCCCCGTGATGCCGAACTGAAAAAGGTGCACAGGCCTGCAATCCACATTCGCGCCTACGTCAATGACAATAACGTTGTCCTTGTATCCGGGGAAGATTCCTGCAAACCCAGGTCGCTCGATTCCTTCAATCTTTCCCAGAGTGATGATGGCTGAAGCAAGCGTTGCTCCTGAGTTGCCCGCGCTGACAACAGCATCTGCACGCCCTTTCTTTACCAGCTCAAAAGCTACAGTGATCGAGGCTTTTTTCTTCTTTCGAACCGCCTTCAGGGGTTGCTCATCCATCAGGATTTTTTCGTCGCAGTGATGAATCTCAACTCGATCCGTTTTCGGATAATCCTTGAGCGCCCCTTGTATCTCTTTCGCGTCTCCAACAAGAATAACGTCTATGCCCCATTCAAGGGCTGCTTCCACCGCACCTTGAACAACCACCCGCGGAGCCCGATCTCCGCCCATGGCGTCCACGGCAATCTGCATACTAGCTCTCTTCTGTTTTGATTATCGTCCTCCCCCTGTAGCTCCCGCAATTAGGGCAGACATGGTGCGGCAGTACAGGTTCATGACACTGAGGGCATAAAGTAGTGCTGTTCAGCTTGGCATGGTCGTGCGATCGCCTCATGTCGCGCCTGGATTTTGATTTCTTCTTCTTAGGTACGGCCATAATTAACCCCTATTCTCCATAAGGCTCTGTAGTTTTGAGAAAGCAGGATGGCCCGTCTCCTGCTTACACTGGCATGCTTCCCTGTTAAGGTTGACTCCACACCCGGGACAAAGCCCGAGGCAATCATCCTTGCATATGCATTTCATAGGCAGGGAAAGGTAAACCTGCTCTTTAATGATTTGATCCAACTCAACTGCCTCACCCTCTGTAAAATCTACTTCCATCTCTTCTTCCAGAAGCTCGATATCTGCCTGGTCCGTCGTCGGTTCAGGGACAACAAGATACACGCTAAACGCCGATTTGAAATCCCAGCGAAAGGGCTCAAGGCACCTATCACATCTGACCCGGACTCCGCCTGCTATCTCTCCTTTTATGAGATACTTCTCCCCCGCCCTGGAAACCTTTATGTCAAGTTCCAGTGGCGTTTCAAGCCCCAGAATCTGGTCGTCCTCATCCTGGACTACCCACCAGTCCCTGTCCAGTGCCTTTTTTACCAGGAGCTCTTCAGTAATATTCTTAAGATCGATTATCATGACAAGTTCTAGAACTAACTACCCCGCCGCAAGCGGACGGGGTATCAATCGGAAATTTTCTTAACGCCCCAAGGGGCGGGGAATTGAACCCTCGTCCGCCTCTGGCAGACTAGTCCGCCTCTGGCGGATTAAAATATAGTTTAATTTAACATAACTAAGCAAAAAATAAATTTTGTACTATATATGCTCAAGCTGGTTTGTCAAGCAAATTAATACCCCTCCGAGTCACCATCAGGGTATGATCTGGAGCAAACCATCGCATTTTCTTAAGCCCCAGTTGGACACGATTCATATTATAATTCTCTGGCAAAGCAAATTTTATCCTTTTTCTGTTGACAGTTTAGCCAACTTATTGATATATTTTAAAAATTATAAAAATCGTAATCATTCTATCAAATGCTCTCTTTTTTGTGCGCTTCCGACGTATTTGTATAACAACCTTGTTTACGAGATACACCTCAGGAGACCAATACATGTGGATTTACAGGGAAAGACTCAGCTATTTTGAAAAACTCCGGCGCTCACTTTATGAAATACTAAGAGACGCCCTTGAAATCAGATTGATGAAAATATCACTAATTGATTCTTTTTACAAGTTTCTGGAGAACGGGGTTGAATATGTCTTCCTGGAAAAAAGCGAACTAAAACCAGGATCAAAAAAAATGGAAAAAGAGTCTGAACTCTACAATACCTTTATCGTTATCTTCTGCGAGGGTACGATCAGTCCTGAACTGAAAAACTATATCCGATTTTTCCCTGAAAACAAAGTTGTCAAGAAAAACTTACAATACCTTGCAGAACTACCCTTGCACAAGAATTTTAGCCATAACCTGCGCTATTTTGACAAACCTGACTTCCTCGACTTCCTGGAAAGCCTTTTGAATGTAGACTATGCACTTCTGATACAACAGGACCCCTCAGTGAAGAGGAGAAACAGATACGCTCTGACACACATGCATGTAAAAATTGACTGGCCCATTGCTGATGCTGCAGAAGATCTGGCCAAGTGGCTTCGCTATGTGCAAAACAGCATATATGAAAGAGGCGACGAGGAAGCCCGAATACTTCAAAACAAGCTCTTTGAGTATTATGGATGCCACCACAGTGTGGGAGGGAGGCGAACAGCAGGCCTTATTGCAGCACAGCTTCTGAGGAAACAGGATTTTATTTCCACTGTTTATGTTTCCAGTTCCGAGTCCCGAACATTGGTGAAATACTCCGAACGGGGGGTCTCCAAGTTTTTCCTTATAAAGCTCACTGACCAGCAGATCAGGGATCTTGCAAAAAGAGAGTCAATGAACACGGATGATTTGAAGTCCGGCTACCTCTACACTGCAGGAAGCAACCATGTGGGAATTGCCGAAGCAGTATACACCCATACTCCGTTTTCCACGCCCCCTACGGATGGAAAGCTCAGAAGATGCAATCCTGCTTACAACTGGCTAAAGCTCAGGGATGAATTCTTGCACCCAAAGGACGCTGCGCGTCACGCAAGGCCACTCAGTTACAGCTGGGTTTATACTCCCGAGTAGGCCAACCTGGATTTCTCGCCTATCATCTACTAGAAAGCCGAAGGGGCCTAACTTTTCCCTTTGCAAGCATCATCTGGCATTGCACCCTCCGCAGCCATGTGTCATAAAAGAGACGAGATACTCTGGCTAATGTTTCCCCATCTTTTCAAGGATTTTCACCACAAACCACAGATCCAAAAGCCGATGCCACTTGAGCAGGTAGACCTTGCCGTCATCCCCAAGTATCTTGTAGTAGTCGTGCTCGATGCCGTACCACCTGTCTACAATGCTTCTAACTTCAATCCTCCTATCATTCATAATAAAAGAAACAGGCCTCTCATTTGCCTTGTAGCCAGAGTAGGCAAAAACCTTTACGTTTTTTGGCAGCATCTCCTGTACCATTCCTGACTGCTCTTACGCAGAGTTAGTAAAAGGCTCCCGAATCGGAATTAGCCCGCCATGTCTTACGGACACTTGCTGCGGCGTGGAACCACTCCAGATCAGACTTTATTGAAGAACTCTTGCAGCTCTTTGATGACAGCCATTTTCGTATCCAGAGAAGTATTTTCCTCGAAAAGGAATTCAAGCAAGAAAACCATCTTGTAGTCTACAGCAGAGGTTTTGTACTCTTGGAAAGAAGATACGCTCACGTCCTTTAGCTTAGCGTAGTTCTCAGCATTAAAGATGTCGGTTTTTCTCAATATGAGCGCCAGAGCCTCCTTGGCATCATCAGCGTTTTCCACCATCATCTCCACTCCATCCAGTTTCTTGACAGCTTTTACAAACTTTTCACTTTCCACTTTGATCTTCATCTCCTCACCCTGTCTTTCCCCGGTTTGACTTTCTCGCAGCCCGAGCTTCTTCAAACTGCTGACTTCTCTGTGACAATGCTCTTATATTCCGGGCAATATTTCAAGCAGTTTACTTTGAAATCTTGGGACACAGAGTCCATGTAGAAAACACAGCTTCTTTTTGAATGCCCTCCATAAGGGACATCTTTGTTCATGATTCTGCGAAACCGATACCTTGATTTGGAGCTAGATCCTTTGTGGAGGTTCAAGAAAATCCTTTATTAAACCAAAAGGATATGATAAATATACATTTTAGAATAATTAAGGCAAAGTACACGATTTGTGTTTTGTATCAACTTGCTTAGATGTTGTCGGTGAAGAGTTACATGTCTGAAAAGGAACAAATAAAGCGTGCTTTAAGAGAAGCAAGCCTTTACAAGACACAAGGTCTTCTTGAAGAGTCGAGAGAAAAATACCTGGAGCTCCTAAATTACATTAGAGAAAGCCAAAAATTCTCTACCAACCAAGAGCTCATCGATGCTGTAGAAAAGAAAATCAAAGAACTTGAGAAATCTATCCAAGAATTTGAGCAGGGCCCGAAAACGTTAGAGCTCTCCACTCAGGTGCAAGATTTGATTAAAAACTTGTTTACGTTTTCCAATACCGATGAAGCTGCTGCTGTGGAGGGTGCGGTGGCGCTTGCCAAGTTTGGACAGTACGAGCGTGCACTCGAAGAGTTCCAAAGTCTGTTGGAAAAGGGGATAATGCCCGTCGTAACGGCTAAGAATATTATCAGATGCTACCTTTCCATGAATACCCCTGAGGCTGGCGAAATACTGCCGGCCATGCCAAGGGCAAAAACCAAGAGGAAAAAAGCCCAACAAATGATTATCGATATATCGGGCGTTTCCATACGCTTTGATGGGGGGCCCCTGAAAGGTCAGACAGTAGATTTCGATGTGGATTTTCAATCCTCCAATACAGTCAGCATAGTGATTTCCACAAATCAAAAACACGTCGCAGATTGCCTGGAACCCGGCACTCGATTGGAGGACATGCAATGCTACTCGCCTATAACTGTTTTCAGGAGTAACGGCATTGTTTCCCGCAAAGCCACTATAAAGCAAGGGCCGAGAAAAGGCGACTATATGATAGATATCACTATCGAAGAGGATTAGTGTATTTGCAGAGAAACATTCCCTTCGAAAACTGAATAATCTGAACTGACTATTGTGTAAGCTGATTTGGGGGGGCAGCAACCTGACCGCATGGCGATTTTCAACGCTAAAAACAGAATCATAGAGTGCAAACTTGTTTATTATGGTCCCGGCAGAGGAGGCAAAACTACAAATCTGGAGTATATTTTCAGGGCATTCAACAAACACACGTCTTCGGAGATGGTTTCTATTAATACGCAAGGGGATCGCACGCTGTTTTTTGACTTCCTTCCAATGGGATTGGGAAAGATCAGAGGTTGTGATGTAAAAATTCAACTTTACACTGTCCCAGGCCAACCCAAATATAAATCCACCAGGAAAATGGTACTCAAGGGAGTTGACGGCGTGGTTTTTGTTGCAGATTCCTTGGAAATTCAAAGGAAAGCGAACATCGAGTCTTTGAAGGACCTTGCGGAAAACCTGGCCCAGGAGAACAAAAACATTTTTAAAATACCTCTTGTGATGCAGTATAATAAGCGAGACCTTGAAGAAAAAGGGATTCCTCTTATGCCGGTTGAACTCATGCAGCGAGAGCTGAACAGTAAACTAAAGGTTCCTTACTACGAAGCAAGTGCTCTTAAAGGGTCCGGGGTTGGAGCAACGCTAAAAGAGGCCTTGCTTGTCACATTACGCCATCTCCAGAAAGAGCTTCAGTGGACAAAATAAGGGGTCGTGATGACATCAAAAGTGGTCCTTTCCGGTGATCTGAGCTTTAACAGTCTCGCAGAAGTATTTCAAATCGTCGGCGGCAACAGCAGCACAGGAGTGTTGCGCATAACGAGCAAGCACTCCCCTCACCCGGGTATCATATACTTTGTCAAGGGAGATCCTGTTAACGCCACTGACGGAGAGTTGCGCGGTCTGGATGCTGTCTACGCCTTGTTTGGGTGGATGGAAGGCAAATTCGAATTTCTGGAAGAGAAGGTGTCGGTTGAGCGTGCTATCAAGAAGGGGCGAATGGAGATAACCCTGGATGCAATGAAAATGCTTGACGACGGGGTGATCAAAAGAGTCGGGCCGCAGGATTTTGACGACCTTTCCCTTGCACAAGCAAGAGTATCCGGAGAAGGCAAAGCGGACGCTTTTCCTGTTATAAAAGGGCCGCAAGTTGACTATCTTTATGTTGTTGAAGAAGAGGATTTCTCTGACGGAACAACGGTTGTTACTGAAGGGGGTCACGGGAAGTGGATCTGGGTCATCCTCGAGGGGAAAGCAAGAATAACAAAAGACACGCCAAAGGGCCCCTTCACCGTGGCTCAGATCGGGGAAGGATGTTTCATAGGCACCTTTGCATCTTTCCTGTTCCAGGAACATGCAAGAAGTGCAACAGTAACTGCAGTCGGAGACCTTAGGCTCGGTCTCCTGGATACCCAGCAGCTTTCCGTTGAATTCCGATCGCTGTCTCCGGAATTTCGAAGCATTCTCACAAGCATGGATGCCAGGCTCAGAAAAATAACCACCAGGGCGGCCGAGCTTGCAGTAAAAAAAGACGCCCTCACGGGTTTAGCCAAAGGTAAGCAGATCATTGTGAAAAAAGGTTCTTCACAGAAGAGCGCGTTTATAATTGCAGAAGGAGATGCCTGTTTGGTGGGGCAGAGCAAGAAAGGCCCCCTTTACTTGCTCCCGCTTGAGGTACAGGACTATTTCGGTAATATACCTTTCCTGAGCACAGGGCAGGAGCCCAAATATGCGGCCGTTCTTGCATCAAAAGACATCAAAGTCAATAAACTGGACATGGGAAGCCTGGAGGGCGAGTATGACAGGCTTCAGGGCACAATAAAAAGTATGATACTGAGTGTGTGTTCCTGTGTGTCGTTTACAACTAAACTTGCCTTCAATATCTATGAAACTAAATAAAGCAGATGTTGCCTCGCTGAAATACACCCCGCGACTCCATAGTTCAGGTGGCCAGAGGTCACTTCTTAACTTCCTGAGCCAGGCTCGCGATCAAATCTTCTGCCTTGTCCATACTTACGTAACCCATGTTAAGGATGATGGTGTAGAGCATGGGGTCATCATGGTTTGTTTCCTCTGAAAAGCAGTTCAAAAAACGCTCCCTTATCATGTCGGCTCTTCTTATAGCCCTTTCAGCCTGGGCAGGTGTCATGTGATACTTATCTGCAAGAAACCTGATGCGATGTTCTTTGTCAGCAACGAGCAGAACATGTATGGTGTTCGGATATCCCCTTAGAGCATAGTTACCTCCCCTGCCGATGATGACAACATTGTCTTTTTCGTAAAGCCTCAAAATAATGCTTTTAACTTCTTCAACATAGCGCTTCTCATCAAGCTCGCGGCGGTTAGATGTATGGCGTTCAATAAAGTCGGGACTTACAACCCAATCAAGAAGCTTCATGAGTTTCGAAGTTCCACGCTTTTCAAACGTCTTGACCTCCCCGACGGAAACGCCGACATTCTTAGCTACATCCTTAATCAATTGATCATCTACGTAGCGATACCCCAGTCTTTTCGAAAGCCTTCCACCGAGTGTGGTACCACCTGCCCCAAAATGCCTCGACATGGTAATGACAGCCATATTGTCCTCCAACTGTTTCTTATTGATCAAACCGGGGACTCTTTAGTGATTGCATACAATTTTTCCAACTCTGGCCAGACTCACCTTTCAAGCCCATGGCTGGCCCTTAAATAATCCGCATAATAGAAAAGTAATACGATCTCATGTCAAGGAAAATCTTGTCTTATGGCTTTTTGCCCAGGAATTTGCCACATAACTAAAAGCGACCTGTTTTAAAGTTAATTTAAATCTTGGTAGGAGGATTGAGCATGCTAAATAAGAAAATGGAAAAAGCCTTGAACGAGCAGCTAAACAAGGAAATGTATTGTGCTTATCTTTACCCCGCCCGCAGAAAGCCACGGCTTTAGCCGTGGATGAATGCGGTTAAGGGCGGGCGGGATGTCGTACCACTAAGTCCCGCCGATTGCGAAGCAATTCGGCGAGACTAAGTGGTGCC
>Ga0180301_10000985_pt1 | contig 22358 bp, 18 predicted proteins | sample GuaBasSediGuay16_FD_121797 | JGI IMG/M metagenome (GOLD analysis project Ga0180301, IMG submission 121797) | Subseafloor sediment microbial communities from Guaymas Basin, Gulf of California, Mexico - Guay16, Core 4569-2, 12-15 cm | ecosystem: Environmental > Aquatic > Marine > Hydrothermal...
GAATATAGAAGAAGCTCTTGAAAAATATGATTGGCTTAAAAAGTATTTTTGGAACGTGGTAGAAGTTGATCAAGATAAGTTTACAGCAGCTGCCGAACTTTATGGGAGAGGAGGATGCTTCATAAGGGTTGCTCCAAATACTAGGATTAAATTTCCTATACAAGCGTGCTTATTTATAGGGACACATGGAGCTTTTCAAGCACCTCATAACGTGATAATAGCCGAGCCTGGCTCAGAAATCCATATCTTAACTGGTTGTACGACTGGATATAAAGTCAAGAAGGCACTGCATGCGGGTATAACAGAGATCTACGTTAAGCATAGAGCTAGAGTCACCTTTACAATGATTCACAGCTGGCCTGACGAAGCGGATGTCAGGCCTAGGACAGGCGTCTTAATTGAGGATGAGGGAGTTTTTATAAGCAACTATATTTCATTGTATCCATTTAAGAGCCTACAAGCCTGCCCTGTCGCATATTTAATAGGTAAGAACTCTAGCGTTAAGTTCAACAACATAATGTATGTCAGTAAGAGTACGCGTATTGATAGTGGTGCGCGTATAGTGCTGAGTGGAGAAGGAGCTAAGGGAGAGTCTATTTTTAAGAGCGTGGCAACAGGTAATGCTGTTATCGTTAATAGAGGTGAAATTGTTGGAGCGGCTCCTCATACGAGAGGACATTTAGAGTGTAGAGGCTTAGTTTTATGTCCTTCAGCGACGATACGCGCCATTCCAGAGCTCGTAGCTAAGCATTCTCAAACAGACCTTTCACATGAAGCGGCTATTGGCAAGTTGCAGGAAGAACAGTTACATTATTTAATGGCGAGGGGGGTTTCACCTGACATGGCTATTAGCTTACTCGTAAAAGGCTTTTTAGATCCAGAAATGCCTGAACTGCCTCCGATGCTTCAAGCCGAAATTAAGAAAAGCTTAGCAATGTTAGAAGACAGGGGACTTTAACATCGGATTAAACAGGTATGTTTCCATGCTTTTTAGGTGGTTTTGACTGAATTTCCCTCTTCGTCACCACATGTTCTAAGGCCTTGATTAAATATGGACGTGTTTCCTTTGGTTCTATCACCGCGTCGATATAGCCTCGGCTCGCAGCAACATATGGATTCGCGAATTTGGCTCTGTAGTCGCTTACAAGCTGATCTAATATCGCCTTGGCCTCATCAGGTGTTTTGGCTTTCGCGAGTTCACCTTTAAAAACTATTTCGACAGCCCCCTCAGGGCCCATTACAGCTATCTCTGCTGTTGGCCAAGCGAATACCATGTCAGCGCCTAAATGGCGGCTCCCCATGGCAATGTAACCTCCTCCATAAGCTTTCCTCACAATTACTGTGAGCTTAGGGACTGTAGCTTCAGAGTACGCGTATATCACCTTAGCTCCATGCCTTATTACACCGCCATGCTCTTGCTTTGTGCCAGGGAGGTAGCCTGGTACGTCGACGAACGTTATGATAGGTATGTTGAAGCAATCACAGAATCTTACAAACCTAGCTATTTTATCAGCTGAGTCTATGTCTAAGCTTCCTGCAAATACCATAGGCTGGTTAGCTACGACGCCAACAGTTCTACCGTTTAACCTAGCAAAACCTACTATGACGTTTGGAGCGTAGTATTTATGTACTTCAAAGAAGGAGCCTATGTCCATTACCCTACTTATGATCTCATACATGTCATATGGCTGTTTCGGATCAGCTGGCACTATGGAGTCTAGTTCGCGGTCCATCCGGTCAGGAGAGTCTCCTGTATCAATTATTGGAGGGTCTTCCATATTGTTCGAGGGGAGGTAGCTTAGCAGCGTCTTAATAATCTCCAAACACTCTTCATCACTATCAGCTACGAAGTGTGCTATACCACTAAACTTAGCATGCGCATCTGCACCACCAAGCTGCTCAAATGTGACATCTTCTCCTATAGCAGCTTTAACCACTTTCGGACCTGTTATAAACATGTATGAGGTTTTTCTAACCATGCAGATGAAGTCTGCTAGAGCAGGTGAGTATACGGCACCTCCTGCGCATGGCCCCATAATTGCTACGATCTGTGGTATCACTCCCGACGCCATTACATTTCGATAGAAAATCTCGCCGTAACCTGCGAGAGAATCTACACCTTCCTGTATTCTAGCACCGCCTGAGTCATTTAGCCCTATTAAGGGGACTCCCGCTTTAAGCGCAAGATCCATTACCTTGCAAATCTTCTTAGCGTGCATTTCGCTTAGAGAACCACCTAAAAAGGTGAAATCTTGCGCATACACATAGACAGGTCTTCCGTTTATTGTACCAAAGCCTGTAACTACACCATCGCCTAACACTTTGCGCTTCTCCATCCCGAAGTCAAAACATCTATGAGTTACGAAGGCATCCATTTCAAAGAAACTACCTGGATCTAGAAGTCTATCAAGGCGCTCTCTAGCCGTAAGTTTCCCAGCTTTATGCTGCTTTTCAATAGCTTCTGTCCCACCACCTAGTTTTGAACGTTCGCGATATTCATGGAGCTCTCTGAACTTGTCCTCTAGCGACATGAGCTTGTCCTCCAAATTTATTCGAGCAGAATTAGTGGATCTCCTGGGTTAACGAATTTACCAGCTTGTATCTTAATTTCCTTGACAACACCACTTCTAGGTGCTTTGATTGGATTTTCCATCTTCATAGTCTCTAGAGTTAAGAGTACATCGCCTTGCTTAACGAAATCTCCTGGCTTAACTTTAACGGACATGACCGTGCCGGGCATAGATGCTGATATTACGCCTAGAGTTGTTGTGGGGATGGCTGAAGTAGGCGTAGCTGCTGATGGCGTTGGAGTTAGAGATGGGCGCGTTATTATGATTTGTTTAGGCGTTGTTGTGTAGAAAGCTTGCGGTACTTCAAAAATAGGGGATTCTTCTAATCTGACAAAAAACTCCTCATCATTTACCTTTACTTTATATTCACCAAACTTTAACTCCTCAATATTTACTAGGAAACGTGAATCGTTTAAGACGAATGCGAAGTTTCTTTTCATAGCCATAGTTAAACAACCTCAATCTAGCCTGATGGTCTTACACGCCCAGACATAACCCATGGGTTTAAGCTGTTGGAATTTTGTCCGCGATTTGGCTTTGAAGATTTTGAAGACATATAAGCTGCTATTGCAGCTGCAATAGCTATTGTCTTCTTATCGACTGTAGCCTTGGCTTCTACTGGCTGTGGTTTAGCCGGTGTTAATACTGCCAACTTTTCCCTTTGTCTCACTTCCTCTTTCTTGACAAAATCCACAACCCTGTTTATTATGTCTCTATCAGCTATGAACTCTGTGCTTATGTTTCCTCGGATGAACTCTTCATCGTTTAAGACAACCTTATGGAAGGGTATGTTTGTTCTAATACCTTCTATCACAAACTCGTCTAGCGCGCGCCTCATTCTGGCTATTGACTCATTTCTGTCTCTTCCCCAAGCGAGTAGCTTAGCTATAAGCGGGTCGTAGAAAACGGGCACCGTATAACCAGCGTATACGCCACTATCCACCCTTATGCCAGGCCCGCCCGGCTCTATGTAGTTTGTTATCAGGCCAGATGACGGTAGAAAGTCGTTTGTAGGGTCTTCAGCATTTATCCTACATTCAATAGCATGGCCGCTCCACGTGATGTCTTCTTGCTTATATCTAAGTGGTTCTCCTGAAGCTATGTATAACTGCTCTTTAACTATGTCAATGCCTGTTATTAGCTCCGTAACTGGGTGTTCGACTTGTATCCTGCTGTTAACTTCTAAGAAGTAAAAGGCACGATCTTTCTCCGAGAAGAGGAATTCAACAGTACCTGCACTGACGTATCCAGCTATTTTAGCTACCTTTACTGCGGTTTCTCCCATCTTTTTCCTAAGCTCTTCATCAACAACTGGAGAGGGGGCTTCCTCAATTAGCTTTTGATGTCTTCTCTGAATTGAACATTCCCGCTCTCCTAGGTGTATCACGTTGCCTTTTGTGTCAGCTAATATCTGGATCTCGATATGCCTAGGCTTTACCAGGTACTTCTCTATGTACACTTCTGGTCTAGCAAAAGCTGACGCGGCTAAAGCTTGTGCCTTTTTTATCGCTTCAGCAAGCTCCTGCGGATTCCAGCATATTTGCATGCCAATACCTCCACCGCCTCCAGCTGGCTTCACCATAACTGGATAGCCTATGTCCTCAGCAACCCTCGTGGCTTCTCTCTCATCTTGCACTACATTTAGGCTTCCAGGGACTATTGGTATTCCTGCTTGGCTCATTGTCTTTCTAGCGCCAATCTTGTCTCCGAGGAGCTCTTGTGCTTTAGCTGGTGGGCCGATGAATATTATGTCGTTTTCGTCACATAACTTGACGAACTTGGCATTTTGAGCTAAGAAGCCATAACCTGGATGTATCGCTTCAGCGCCAGATTGCTTCGCAATCTCTATGATTTTCTCCATGTTGAGGTAGCTTTCTTTTGCTGGACCTGGCCCAAGGTAGTAGGCTTCGTCAGCGTAGTAAACGAACTTGGCATTTTTATCAGCTTCTGAATATACGGCTACGGTCTTAATCCCAAGCTCTTTACAAGCCCTTATTATTCTAACAGCTATTTCACCACGGTTAGCTATGAGCACTTTGTTTATTAGCCCCAAAACCTTAACCCCCACTATTCGCCTTTCCTAAGTTTATGAAGCTTGAGCTTAAGGCGTGGACCTGAACACAAACGTTTTTAGAGTCTATCATGAACTTTCACCAAAGAATTTAGTTGTTAAAGAAAGCTGTTTAACGAGTATTTTACCCTTTCGCCTATTGACTAAACGGTTTTCGTCTTAAGTCGAGTAAGGTTGCAAAAAGTTAATCCTAAAGCTCCTCTTTGAAAACTATTTTGGCGGATGAGGAGACGACGGTCTCTTGAGCATTTGCTGTGAGAGATTGATGGGCGGTCTGACGCCGCCTTTTAGTTAAATGGTGCGCTCTTCTCTAATATAGGGCTTACAGAGAGCAGAAGGAGCTCCAATTTTCTTCCTCATAGTTTCACTAGCACTTAGCGTTAAGACAGCTATTGTAGCTAAATACGGAAACATCCCTAAAATGCATGGGTTAATGCCGATAGCTTGAAGCGTATATTGCGCAGCTTCTAATCCTCCGAAGAGATAGGCACCAAGCATTGCTCTAAGCGGATCCCACAAGGCGAAGATCACCAAGGCTACAGCTATCCATCCTCTACCAGCAGTCATACCCTCTACCCAAGCTGGTATATAGACTATTGATAGGTAGGCGCCAGCTAAGCCAGCTAACATGCCCCCAAATATCACGCACGCATATCGCATTAAGTACACGTTTACGCCCATGGCGTCCGCGGCGCCAGGGTTTTCTCCGACAGCTCTTATAGCCACTCCAAGCTTAGTCTTATACAGCGTAATCCATGAAGCTATGGTTAAAGCGTATGAAAAGTACACTATGGGGTCTTGCTTAAAGAGAATCTCCCCTATAACGGGTATGTCTGAAAGTAGGGGGATACTTAAGCTGCTCAACTTAGCTTTAAGCGGTATTCCTACAAAGCCTCTACCTATTAGTGCGCTTAGTCCTAGACCTATCATGGTTAAAGCTAAGCCTGAGACCACCTGATTACCTCTTAATGAAATGCTTATAAATGCATGCAGTAGTGCTAAGAGCCCACCGGCCATTAACGCTGCTGCTATTCCTAAGAGGGGGCTTCCAGTGAACATGGTCACTACAAAGCCAGATACGGCCCCCATAATCATCATCCCCTCTACTCCCAAGTTAAGAACACCTGATCTCTCTGCGAAGATTTCACCTATTGTAGCTAAAAGGAGAGGTGTTCCAGCGCTTATAGCTGTCCTTAACAAGGCTATAGCTGTTTCCATTAGCTCTTCACCAGCTTAATTCGATATTGAAACAGGATTTCTGATGCAACTAACGTTGACAAGATAAGCCCGTTGAACATGTTTACAACGCTAAACGGCAAGTTTAGCGATGTCTGTATAGAATACCCTCCTACAAAAAGTCCCCCCAAAAATATTGATACAGGTATTGCGGCTAGGGGGTTTAACCTCGCTAGCCAAGCCACGATTATGGCTGCATAGCCATATCCACACGATATGGACCATGGGTATCTAAGCCTATGGTGGATACCAGCAACTTCTCCTACGCCCGCTAAGCCAGCTAAACCCCCGCTAATTAACATCGTGATTAAAATCACCTTTAAGTGGTTAATACCAGCATAGCGTGCTGCGTCTGGATTTAGCCCATAGACTTTTGCTTCAAAACCTATCTTAGTCCTAGACATCAATAAGTAAACTAATGCTGCTGAAACTAGCGCCAAGGCTAATGTCGGATAGTGTATTTGTGTCCCAGGTATTTGTGGCAGCCAAGCAGACTTTGGAAACTCTTCGGTTATTGGAAAACCCCATTCTCTTGCTCCTCTCCACGGTCCGTATATTAGGTACTCTACGAGCTTAAAAGCCACGTAGTTTAACATTAGCGTAACTATTATCTCGTTGACGTTTAGCTTGGCTTTCAATATAGCTGGTATAAAGGCCCATGCGGCACCTGCCATAAAGCCTAGGATGAACATTAGGGGTATTAGCACTAAAGAGGGGTAACCTCTTAAAGCGAAAAGCGCTAGCCATGTAGCTGTTATAGAGCCTAAGAGAAGCTGCCCTTCAGCTCCAATATTCCATATATTGGCTTTAAACACTAGTGTTAAGCCTATTCCACATAGTGCTAGTGGTATAGCTTTAGTTATGGTAAATGCTAAGCCACGCGAACTCGCAAAGGCGCTTAAGAAAATCTCCTTATATGAGGATATGGGGTCTACTCCTTGTGCTGCAAAAATTAACGATGCGATCGCTAAAGCGAGTAGCACCGAAAGGACAAGTATTATTGCGTTTGACTTAGCGGATGCCTCCTGGCGTTTTTCAAGCTTTATCAATATCATGGCCTTACTCCGCCGATCATAAGCTCAAGCTTGTTAATATCTAGGTTTTCGGAGTTCATAATGCCCAGGATCTCCCCTTCGTACATGACGGCAATTCTATCGCTCATCTGAACAATTTCGTCTAAGTCCTCTGATATGAGGAGTATAGCGGCTCCTTCATTTCTGCGGCTTAATAGCATAGACCTTATGTAGCTAGTAGCGGCTACATCTAGACCATATGTTGGGTGATAGGCTATTATTAAGCGTGGATTCCACGAGAGCTCTCTTGCTAAAATTAGCCTTTGAATGTTGCCTCCTGAGAGGAACTTAGCGGGGTCTTTTTCACTTTTAGTAACTATATCGTAGTCTTCTATAAGCTTCTTGGCATGGCTGCTTATTGCTCGGTAATCTAAGGCTATGCCTTTAGAGAAGGGCGGGAACTTATATCGCCTCAGTATTAGGTTTTCCTCAACTGATAAGTCTAGCACAACGCCCATTTGAATACGGTTTTCAGGTATGTGGGCCAAGTTTAAGTCTACGAAATCCCGGTTCTTGCCATTAGTTATGTCTACATCGAATAGCTTTATGATACCGCCCTCTACTTTTCTAAGACCTGTTATGGCTTCAACAAGCTCTTTTTGACCATTACCAGCTACGCCCGCTATCCCGAAGACTTCTCCTTCAAAAACTTCAAACGATATGTCTTTGACGGCTAAGACACCTCTATCATTTAGTACCCTAATCTTATCTACGAGTAGTGTTCGTCTGCCTCTTACAGCTTTAGGTTTATCTAGTTCACACTTGACTTCGTATCCTATCATTAGCTTAGCTAATGTCTTTTCGTCAACTTCTCTTGGGCTAAGCGATGCGACTACCTTGCCTTTACGTAAGACAGTTATCCTATCGCTTATACTGAGAGCTTCCTCAAGCTTGTGAGTTATGAAGATTATTGACTTGCCTTCCTTTACCATCTCTCTTAACGCCTTAAAAAGTTCGTCTCTTTCGCTTGATGTCAGCATAGCGGTTGGCTCATCCAATATTAATATCGTAGCTCCTTTAATCAGCTCCCTTAAGATTTCGACTTTCTGTTGCTCGCTGTATGATAGCTGCCAAATTTTGGCATCTGGATCTACTCTTAAGCCATATTTGCGTGAAAATGAAGAGACTAAGTCCTTAACTCGGCTTAAAGAAGATAAGTAGTTAACTTCTCTCAAGCTTAAGGCTATGTTCTCGGCAATAGTTAACGTTGTTACGAGCCTCGGATGTTGATGCACCATCCCTATGCCGTACTTGATAGCGTCCTTTGGGGACTTTATCTCCACTCGGGAGCCATTGATATATATTGCTCCTTCATCTGGCTTATAAAGACCGTAGAGAATGTTCATTAAGGTTGTTTTACCAGCCCCATTTTCACCTAGCAAAGCATGTATTTCTCCTTTGTTTAAGGTGAAGTTTACGTGATCATTAGCTACTATGTCGCCAAATTTCTTTACAATGCCCTTCATCTCCACAACGGGTTTTTCAATGAGCTTAAGTTGTGCCTCCATCATTTCGAGCACCAAAAATAAATAGGGGGTATTATGTAGGTATTTCTCCCACTACGTTATCGACGAACCACATCATACTCCATAAAGCATCATGACCTAACCGCTCTCCTTGTCTAGCCATTAATGTACCGTTTTGAGCGTAAAGCGGTCCTGTGAACGGATCAAATGTTGGTACTTCTTCGCTCATTTGACTAAGCCTGATGAAGACTAAGTCGTAGACCGATACGTTTTCTCCAGTTACCTTATCAATTACCGTCACGTTCTTTAAAATGTCTTTAAACTTGGGGTTTATTGGCATACCGAACTTAGCTCCAAGTTCAACAGCACCTTCTTTTAACATCCACCAGTAATCGACGTTTTCTAAGTTAGTGTTGTTGTATGCACCTGCGTATATCTTAGCTAGTATGTCTTCGTAAATTATGCCCCACTTTACTAGCTGACCGCTTACAACAACATCGGGACCATACTCGTACATTGGGCTGTAGTGGCTAAACGCGTATACGGGATGTCCAGCTTCGTAGTGTTCTTGACATACCGTGATGACTGTTGGCGAGTCTTCTGTAAAGGCTAGTACGTCGCAGCCTTCCGCTATTAAGGCCTCAGCAGCTTCTCTAGCTTTTGTGGGATCATACCAAGCGTGTATCCACTTAACATAGACTCTAGCATTTGGATTGACTTCTTTTACTCCTATAGCAAAGGCGTTGATGTGCCTTATAACCTCAGGTATTGGATGTGCCGCTACATAGCCGACTTTTCCTGTCTTAGTTAAGGCGCCAGCCATTAATCCGTTAAGGTAGTAGAGCTGATAGAACTCAGCAAAATATGTACCCATGTTCTTCCATCTTTTATAACCTGAGCAGTGGAAGAAAATCTTGTCTGGGTAGTCTTTTGCAGCCTGAAGTGTTGGATCCATGAAGCCAAAGCTCGTAGTAAATATTACATCACAGCCTTCTTCTTCAATGAACTTCTTGATATAGTTATAGCAATCAGCTTCAGATACGGATTCCGCATAAACAGTAGTTAACCAGTCAAACTTAGCGTCGACATATTTTCTTCCTTGATCATGGGCATGCGTCCATCCATAGTCCCCAATGGGTCCAACATATATCCAGGCAGCTTTTATCGTAGGCTTTTGAATTATTGGCTTTTCGACTTCAACAATTTTTGGCGGAACCACCATGTATGTAACTGCGCTGCAGACAATCGCTACAATGACTACTACAGCAATCCAGCCTGATGTTTTCAAACCTTAACACCCACCCTACTGTTATTGCTTTATGGATATAAATTTTCTTGTTATCACTGGTGTAAAATTAACTTAGCTGATTAAAAAGCCTTGATGAAGAGGTTTCAGTAGCAAAGCTTAAAAGAATGATTACATAAAGTGTTGAAGTTAATGCCCAAAGCGGTGGTTAAAAATTGCATAAACGACGACCAGAACCTGCAGATAGGGTTAAAATGTATGACCCCATTTTCTGGCAGCTTTTGGACATTAGAGATCCAGAGGTCATATCCTTAGGTCTTGGTGAGCCGATTTTTAACGTGCCAGACCCCGTTAAAGAAGGTGTTATTGAGGCTATTAAAAGTGATTTCACACATTATACATCAACAAGAGGCATACCGGAGCTCCGCGAAGCTATAGCTGAGAAGCTTAAAGCTGAAAACTTCATCGATGTGTCACCAGACAACATAATTGTCACTTGTGGAACAAGCGAAGCGCTCTTCTACTCGGTAATGGCTGTTGTTAACCCTGGAGATGAAGTCATCTTACCAGATCCATGCTATGTCTCTTACCCGCCGTATGTCGCATTTTCAGGAGGTAAGGTGGTATACGTTGGGTTAAACGAGGATAAAGGGTTTAGTATAGACTTGGAGAGCATTAAGGAAAAGATTACTGATAGGACTAAAGCGATAATCGTAAACTTTCCATCAAACCCAACGGGTGCGGTATTAAGCAAGGATGATGCTAGAGGTTTAGCTGAAGTAGCGGATGATTATGGTGTTGTGGTAATATCAGATGAGATATACGAGGGTATAACATATGAAGAGCGAAGCTACAGTCCGGCTGCGTTTTCTGATAACGTGATAACTGTCAATGGGTTCTCTAAGGCCTTCGCAATGACTGGTCTTAGGATCGGGTATGTGGCTGTTAAAAATGAAGAGATTTTGAAGGGTATTTTGTGGTTACATCAATACTCAATGATATGTGCTTCATCAATTTCCCAGAAAGCCGCTTATTATGCACTTAGGTACTCTAATGATTCTGTCAAGTGGATTGTTGAGGAATTTAGGAAACGACGTGACTTGATTGTGAACGGCTTAAACAAGCTAGGATTTAAGTGCCCTAAGCCTAAGGGGGCATTTTACGTCTTCCCGAAGATACCAGATTGGGGGCTTAGCTCTACAGAGTTTGTAGTTAAAATGTTTAAAGAGGCTAAGGTAGCTGCTGTACCAGGTATTGCTTTTGGAGAGCATGGAGAAGGGCATGTTAGATTTTCATATTCAAACACCATTGAAAACATTAAACAAGCACTTGATAGGCTTGAAGGCTTTATAGCTAATAACTACGCGCTTCAGAGAGGTGCTAAAGCTAAGACTTCTTAATGTTCACCTTTTCCGCTGGTTTTGAGAGCTTAATCGTAAAAAGGTTGTGTGTCGACTTCGCTGGATAAAGGCTATAGAGCAGCTATACGGACATGGCTTGAAAAAGACCATCAGCCGATATTAGGTGAAGGAAGGGCTTTGATCTTAGAAGCTATTGAGAAGACGGGCTCTATTTCAGCAGCTGCGAAGATGCTTGGAATGCCCTATAGGTATGTGTGGAGAAAACTTGCGAAAATCGAAGAAGTCCTTGGCCAACCTGTTGTGATGACGCGCCGTAGTGGAGTTAGAGGTGGAGGAGCTGAGCTGACACATGTCGGAAAACATTGCTCAGCGAATATAAGAAGTCAGAGAATCCTACCAAGCGGATATTAAATGATAGGGAGTATTGGAGGGCGGTCAGCTTGAAAATAAGTGCGAGAAATAAGCTTGAAGGCATCGTGAAGGAAGAGTTAAGGAGAGGGTTGTAACTGCTTGTGTAAAAATTGTTGTTGAAAAGCCTGTTGAACTGACAGCTATCGTAACGAGGGGAAGCTGTGAAGGAACTTGATTCAAAGCCGGGAGATAGAGTTAAGGCTGTTATTAAGGCGACGGGGTTTTAGTAGCCAAAGAGTAGGGCCCCAACGTCATGTTACTTTTTTAAGCTCTTCACATCTAGTACTTGATGCTTTATTAGCTTTCTAAGAGCCTTCCTTAAGACCCTCCTTATTAAATACCTTTTATTGACATCGCCATACAGCTTTTCAGCTGCTTTACGTAAGCTACCTTCCCTAACTATTATGTTTAAAACTTCTTTGTCGCTTTCAGAAAGCTCAAGCAAGTCATATCTTAATGCTATCCTCGCTAAATCGACTGGGTTAAGCCCCAAATATGGGCTCTGTTTGTTAAGTTTATTGAATTTTTGCGTTACTGTGAACTTTATTATTGTTATAATGTCATCTGGTGAGAAGCTTTGATATGTTTTAAGGAGAGCGTCTCGAAGCTCTTTTAGGTTTTTGAAGCCGTCTAAGCGAGCGTCTTCATTAGTTAGCTCTGAAAACTTCTTATAAATAACGCCCTCGATCTTAGCCTTACATATGGCTCTACCACCGCTATGTATTATAACCTCCCTTGACCTAGGTTTAACTACTCCTAACCTAATGGTAGCCCTCTTCTTACCTGAGAGGATAGCTTCAGCATACTCCCCCTTTATCATTAAGTGTCTTCCTATGTAGCTTACCTTACTTCGTCCCGGCATATTTCTAAGCTTAATTTAGCGACGTAGTGTTTTAGATTATTAAGTTAGCGTTAAATAAAGGCTTATAGCAAGGCGTTGTTTACACCGCTTTGTTATCAGCTGGTGTAGATGATGTCAGAGCGTAAGATAATAATGGTTCCTGGACCCGTAAATTACGAACCTAGCGTTTTAAGAGAGTTGTCTACGCCCACGCCTTCTCACATGTCCCTTGACTTTGCTAAAGCCTTTAAGAAAGCTATGGAGAAGTTGCGTGAACTCTTAAACGTCGACGGAAAGGTGTTCATCTTAGCTGGCGGCGGTACACTTGCTATGGAAGTTGCTGCTGTTAACGTCTTAAATAGGAATAGCAAGGCTTTGGTTGTTTCAACAGGAGTTTTTGGAGATAGGTTTGCTGACTTATTAACGAGCTATGGAGTAAACGTCGTTAAGCTAAGCTGTAAGTGGGGAGAAGCTGCTAGCTTAGATGATGTGAAGGCTTTGCTGGAAGCTGAGGGCTGCGATGCTCTCTTTTTAACTCATGTAGATACATCGACCTCTGTTTTAAACAATGTCAAGGAGCTATGTAGGGTAGCTAAAGACATGGGTTGCCTAACAGTGGTCGACGGTGTCGCTGCAACTGGCGGCATTGAAGAGAATATGGCTGGGTGGGGTATTGACGTGCTGGTTACGGCTTCTCAGAAAGCTTTAGGTGTCCCTCCAGGATTAGCAATTATAGCTTTGAGCGACGATGCTCTTCAGCTGTTAAGGAGCAATGACCGTAGATTACCTTGTTACTACGCATCCCTCCACAATTGGCTACCGATCGTAGAATCTTTTGAACAAGGTGTGCCAGCTTACTTTAGCACGCCGCCTGTAAACTTAATTCAAGCTCTAAGTGTTAGCTTAGAGCTAATTTTTGAAGAAGGCTTAAAGAAGGTTTATGAAAGACATGCCCTAGTGGGTAAGGCTTTTCGAGAAGCCTTGAAGAAGATAGGGCTTAAGCTCATACCAGTAAGTGAGGAAATCTGCGCCCCCACTTTGACAGCTGTATGGTATCCAGATGGCGTTGTAGATCGTGAGTTTAGAGGGCTTCTGAACAGCTTGGGGGTGGTCGTCGCTGGCGGTTTAGGACCTTATTCTGAAAGATACTTTAGGATTGGGCACATGGGAAGAGTCGGCTTCACAGACATAGTATCTACGATAGCTGCTGTCGAAATAGCATTAAGTAAGTGTGGGTTTGAGGTTAAGCTCGGTGAAGGTGTAGCAGCTGCGCAGGATTTATTACTTAAAGCTGGTTTAACGCCATTGTTCTATTAAAGCCTTGAGCTGTGAAAGCTTCGTTATGATAGCATCAGGAGCGATCCATGGCTTAACATCGCTCAGCTGATTAGCCTTCCAAATGGCCTTTATTCCAGCTTTCTTAGCTCCAAAGACATCTGCCAATACGTCATCACCAACGTGTACGCAGTTCTCTGGGTTTACGCGTAGAAGCGTTAAAGCGTAGTTGAAGATTTGCTTGCTAGGCTTTTTCCAGCCGATGTGGTGTGAAACTACTATGATGTCGAAGAGCTCTAGTATCCCATGCTTCTTTAAGAAGCCTGTTACCGCGTCATAGCTTCCGTGATTTGACAAAATCCCCGTTTTTATACCATGGCTTCTAAGCCATGTTAGTAAGTCCAGGGCGTCGTCTTCTAGCTTCGTGCTAGCTATTAAGGCTTCGTCGAATACCCCGTATATGTACTCAACTAAGCTTGGCGTAGGATCTATGTCAAGCTTCCTCAAGGTTAATGCCACCTTAGCTACGTCTGAGTAGTCTAAGCCTACCGGAAGTATGTCTAAGGCGGAGCGAAGGGCGTTTACAACATCGCCTTCATTCACTTTAAAGCCGCGAGCATTTAGCGCATTTGCTATAGCTTTAGGTAAGTTGCTTGAAGCCCCTACGTCTACTGCCAAAGTTCCGCAAAAATCCATTAAAACTGCTTTTATCTTCACGCTTTGACACCAGCTTTAGCTGCTTGCTGACGCCACGCTTCATCCATTTCACTTAAGGTTTTTAGTATAGCTTTATGTGAAAGCACCTTGTTTAGTAATGGGTAGCTTATGGTAGCGTAATCGGCTCCAGCTGCCAATGAACTTATTACGTGCTCTTCACTATGTAAGCTAGCCGCAATGACCTTAGTTTCAGAGCCCATTTTCCTAAGAGTTTTGGTTACAGCTTTTAATACTGCAATGCCCTTTATGCCCATCTTATATGCTCTACCAACTAAAACTGCTACATAATCTGCGCCTGCTTGAGCAGCTAAAATAGCCTGTAAAGGTGTTACTACGGCTGTAGCTGTTGTCTTTATGAAACCTGTCTTCTTGATTTCAGCTATGGCTTTTAAACCTTCATGTGAAGCAGGGATTTTAGCTACGATTTTGCTTGATATGGCAGCTAATTTTCCAGCTTCTCTAACAAAGTCAGATGCGCTTGACCCTGGCACTTGTACGTGAACTTCCACAACCTCTGGTATGTTGCTTAGCTCTTTCGCAACGCTTATGTGATCTGTCCCTAGGTTTACGAGGAAGAAGGGGTTTGTTGTGACGCGGTTTATGTTAAACTTAATTGCCTCGCTTACCTCTTTCACATCAGCTGAATCTATGAATAACTTCAAAGCCTACAACCTCTCATCTTTAGCTTTCTTAATCTTAATTTAACGAACTTAATTAACTTGCTTTTCACACACCTTAAAATAGCTTAACACGCTTCGGGAGGATACTATGAGCGAGGAAGTTGAATATTATTTAGCTAGTTGCCCAATGTGCGGAGTTAAGTCGCTTAAGGTAATTGAATGTGAGTATAAAGCCCCACTTATAGGCAAGCTCTTGACTATAACCTTTAAATGCGAAAACTGTGGCTATCGAGATACAAGTGTATATAATTTAGAGTTGCATGAACCTACTAAGATAATTTTCAGGGTTGAGAATGCCGAAGACTTAAATGCTAAGGTCATTAGGTCTCCTACAGCTAAGGTCAGCATACCTGAGCTTGGAGCTGAGATCAAACCTGGGCTTAGAGCAGAAAGTTTTGTGACGAACGTTGAAGGAGTTTTACAAAGGATTCTAGACATAGCTGAGCTTTTGTTAGGGTGGAGCGAGACCGAAGATGCTAGAAGAAGAGCAGAGGCAGCTATTGAAAGCATTAAGAAGGCTATGCAGGGGGAAATGGTGTTTCACTTAATTATAGAAGATCCCTATGGTAATAGTGCTATAATAGGTGATGAGAAGAAGCTCGTTGTTGAGAAAATAAGATTAACCAAACCATAGGCTTAGTAGCATCTTAGCGGTGAGCTTTAACTTGCTTAATTTACTAATTTCCGAGCCGTAGCGACCTTTTGGCATGTTTTTTATGAGCTTAAATGTGTTAAAGAACCTTGATCTAAGAAAGTCTTGATAAGCGAGCGTTAAAGGTCTATGGTACTTAAATTCGCTATCTGCTATGAGAAGCGATATGTAAGCGTCAACGTCCTCTATGTTTTCAGCCAAGAGCTTAGCTGATTTTAAAGCTGGAACTATCCCTTCATAGCTAAACACCTGTGTTGTACCAACAGCCTCGCCTACACCCACTATTACGGTTTCGTTCAACCTTAAGATCTTGGGCTCAATTAAGCTTGGTGCTGAAGCTAAAATTGTTTTCTTACAACTGCAGTAGTCTTTCTTCCTAGGATGTCTACATTCGAGTTTCCTCAATAACTCGTATACATGCTCTTTCACTATAGCTCCAGCACCATAATGGTAACGGTCTTTAACTAGTGGCATAGCCCACGCGTAACCATATGGGCTTAGAGCAGCTGCTGCTTGCCCCTCCACAAGTGTAGGAACTTCTGACACGTATTGCACGCATGAGGCATAAAAGTAGATACCCTTTGGTGGGCCGAGTAGCGCTCTTTCAAAGCCTGTCGCGTCGACTATTAGGTCATACCCTTTTGGAGGAGATGTTACCTTCGTTACCTTAATTAATTTTGACTTTACTAAGTCGCTTAATAGCCTTGGCTTATTTATGGTTATCATGTTATGAAGCTTGTAGACCACGCCTTCGCTATCTGTTAGCGAAACGCGTGAAAGCAGATAATCATATGCGTTCAAGCCTACCTCAGATAACAGGTCCTTAAACTGTCTTTCAGGAACTGCCCAAGCACAGCCCATCCCTCTAATAGGCTTTGCATCGTATATGTCGACATGATGTCTCGTATTTTGCACTAAAAGAGCATATAGAAATGATCCCGCAACGCCCGCTCCTACTATAGCTATCTTCAATTTAAGCCCATTTAGACGTAAGAGTAGGGGATTGTATAAAAAGCTATGTTAACTTTTTGACGTTTTTTGACCCGCAGTATGGGCATGTTATTTCTTTAGAAGCTTCCTTAACGCTGAAGTATCCTCCAAGTCCTTTACGGTTACAATCTTTACAAACGTAGCGTTGTCTAGCCAAAGTGAAAACCCCTCAGTTGTAATTTTCATCATTTTTCAGCACGTGCAATTAACTTCATCGGCTGAGGAGAATAAAGGAGGCTTTTGTATAAAAGCTTGACTTTAATGCTGTGGATATTCTCCAAAGTGCTTAAATTCTAACTCAAAGCGCTCGCAATAGCGGTAGTCTGAATAGCTTGTTAGCTCCTCTTGCATTGTCATCGCTGAACCATTCCAAGCTGTTACCACTAAGTCGCGGCCATCATCGATCGTCGCTATCATTATCGTCACGTTTTCAATAGCATAATTTCTCTTGACTTGTACCCACTGCTGATCCGTTGTTAGCCCTGGATACCTCTTTATGGGACCCCAACTCGATCCACCCCATACACGATATGTTAATGCATCAACGTTGCGATCACCCCATACTAATAATCCTCCTTTACCATCCGGTTCCCAGTCAAAGTCAGCACATCTGTAACCATAGCCCTCTATATACGAATCATGCTCTGCCGGTGGGCTCCAAGAATCACCATCCCACAACATGGTGTTTAAGTCGTATCTGTTATCAATACATGTTAACATTATCTCATTTGAGGCTGGGTTAGGCTTTAATGTAATCCATTGTGGAGTACCACCTATATTTCTCCTAGGTCCAGGCGTAGACCATCCCTCTGTACTACTGTAAGTACATGAATATATCCAGTTACGGTAGGTGTAAGGGTAGTATTGCCCCCAAACGAAGAGCGCTTCTCCAGAAAGAGATTCATAAGCTACGGCTACGCATTCTTTACCATATGCTGAAACACGATATCTTGACAGCTTTTTAACACTCCATGAGCTGCCATCCCATATAGCTGCAAACACCCCGTAGTTGTACCACCATGTACGATAGCGAGCATAACATATTAACGCTACCTCATTAGACTTAGGATTTGAAGCTAGGGATATGAAAAATATTCTCGTGTACCGAGGTCTCGTCTTTCCGGGTATGAGGTCTAAAGGATAATCAGTCGACCATTTTGATCCATCCCAAATCCTGTACCTGAGCTCGTAATCTGTGGTGTAAGACCAACTGGGGTTGTATTTCCAATAAACTAGTATGGCTCTTCCAGACTTTGACTCATAAGCGATATCAAAAGCCCTATACCTGTAACCGATGTAGATGTCGTAGGGTACTGGGTATTGAGCCCAATTCGTACCATTCCAAACGTAGATATCTAACCTTCTGTCACTCGATGCGGTTACGACGATTACCTCATGAGCGCGCGTGCTTATTGGACATGTGGCTACTCTAACACAATATACTGTGCCTCCAGAATTTGGAAGTTTAACTTCTCCAATCCAATGTGATCCATTAAATTCATTAAATCTAGGACACCTATAGTCTATTGAACAGTAATAGGCTATAACAGCGTGATGTACCTTTTTGGGCGGGGGTAATGCAGTTAGTGTAGAGAACGTTGTTGTTACAGCTCCCTGAGGCGTGACAACTTTAAGAATATAATTCTTGGACAGCTCGAGTTCCACGTTGGATAACTCAAGTTCCCTAAGCTCACCAGCCTCTATAACACCCTGATTTTCAGGTATTTCATAAGCTGACAGCAGCTCTCCACGCATATCGTATATGTATAGGCTATCTACACATGTGTCGATTCCGCCTGCATTTAAAACGAAAAGCCTAAGTTTCTCCTCATAGGGAGAGTATGCGGCTTCAACGATTTTAAGGTTTATCATAAGTTTTTGCGAGGTCGTTTCTTCAGGAAGGGGGTATGTCGTAACCCAAGTGTATACCATAAGCGAAGCAGATACCGCTACGAGGGTTAACGTTATTACAGCTATTACGGGGGCTACCGCCTCAGCGTTATTTATACGCCTATTCGATACTAATAGTATGTTCATAACGTTTCTCAGGGTTTTTCAAAGTGTTAACGAGTTATTAACTTACCTATTAAGAAACGGCTGTTTGGCAGGTTCCTTATTTACTCAGGGGATAACCTGAAGCGAAAGTCATATGGCAGGTATACTGCTCGCGAGTCGCCAAAGAGAACATCTGTTATTAAGCCCTCATCAACTGGATACACCCCCGTTTCATTCCACTTAAAGGTCGTTAGCAACTTGGGGTCGTCTTTTTCAAAGCCTTCCATGTTAACCATTAGGGATAAGACCTCTTCATAAGAGCCAGGGTTTCTCTCTAAGTGCATCCATAGCTGCACTTCGTGGAAGGTTTTAACTTCTTCAGGTGATGACCATTTCTTCCCATCCCATATGCTATATAGGAAGCCTGCGGATTTTACATCTCCCCACACTGCTATTCCGCGGTCTCCACGTGGGTTCCAGCTGAAATCTGCACATTTAAAGCAGAGAGTATCAAGTTCGATGCGATCATTTACGAATAGGGGTTCGCTTAGCTCCTTACCATCCCATATCGTATATGCTAATGTTCGATGACCCCCCATTAGCAAGGTCATTATATTATCATTCTCAGGGTTAGGATACGTGGAAACCCAGAACACGAAGTCTGGTGGTCTCACATGGTCGATTTTTATCCAATCTACTCCATCCCAGACCACACCTGTTAAAATGCGCCTTTCGGAGTCCTTACAAATGATAACAGCCCGATTATACTTTGATTCGTAGGAAACTGAGATGGCTTTGGATACTACATCTATTGCATTTGGAAAAACTTCGCTGACTTTAACGCCCCTATCAATACCTATTGGCGTATCGTATATCCATTCCTTACCATTCCATAAGTATCCATGAGCTATTAAGTCTCTATCAAATTGCATCTCGAAGACCAATGAGATTTCATTTGAAAGCTTATTTGATTCGAGCTGTACATGGTGATAAGCATGTGGGGCTTTCTCAACTTTTAGAATTTCCCCCTCTACCCATTTCTCCCCATTCCATATGCTGTACTTCAACATTATATCTCGAGTATTAGGAGAAAATGGGTAGACTAAAAGTGCGCGTCCAGTGGAATATTCGTAGGCTATGTCCATGGATGCTCTGCCAATCTTATCTTCATATGCAAGATAGAAACTATCGACTTCATATTTACTCCAGCCAATACCATCCCATATTAGGCTCTCAACTCTGTATAGACGTGGATCAATAAATGTTTGATATAATACGACGATTATTGTCTCGTAAGGTCTCGATGCGTTCGGGCTTGTTACTACAGCTATATTACGTATTATGCCTCTGAAGCGCTCACTATGCACATTTAACCACATACTACCATTAAATTCGTCGACGATAACCTGATCTTTTACAACATAAGCTACTATGGAGTGGTAGTGTTTAATTGGAGGCGGTGTTGTTTGAATGAAAGTGGTTGTCGTCGACGAAACCCCTTCTTGTGAAACTATTTTAATAGTATAAGGGTACGCTAGGGATAGCGCGATGTTATTTATCTTTAGAAGCTTTAACTCGCCTGGTTCTAATTCTACGGTGGGTTCTAATGTTATGTACTCTGTTAATTTACCTTTGTAGTTGAAAATGTACACGCTATCTAAGCTTAAGCTGTAGCCGCCTGTATTTATCACATGAATTAGTAGCTGTTCTTTACTAGGGTTATAAGACACATCAGCAATCTTAAAGGTACTTATAAGCTTCTTAGATACCGTTTGTTCAGGTAGCGGATTTGACATAATCCAAGTATATATCATTAGTGATGCAGAGACAGCTACCAAAATTAACATCATGGCGGCGATGACTGGTACTACGGCTTTTGAGCTTAGCATACTAGTCATATCTTTGATCTAATTGCATTTTAAGGTTTTTAATGTACATTTTTGCACATAAAGGTATATATATTTGCTTTTTAGCTTTTTTGTGTGCGTGATTGCATATGCCGATATTCCTTAGCCCCGACGAGATACCCAAGTACTGGTATAATATCTTGCCTGACTTACCTAAACCACTGCCTCCGCCAATAGACCCGTCCACCAAGGAGCCTGTAAAACCTGAGGTTTTGATGCGCATCTTCGCTAAGGAGCTTATTAGACAGGAGATGAATCAGGAGCGTTGGATACCTATACCTGATGAGGTTAGAGACGTCTACTCTATTTGGAGACCTACGCCGCTTTGTAGAGCTTATAGGCTTGAGAGGATGCTGAAGACACCTGCTAGAATTTACTACAAGTTTGAAAGCGTTAGCCCGCCTGGGAGCCATAAGCCTAACACTGCAGTTGCACAAGCTTACTATAACGTAAAGGAAGGCGTGGAGAGGTTAACGACGGAAACTGGGGCTGGTCAATGGGGTTCAGCTCTCGCTTTTGCAGGAGCTATGATGGATATTGACGTGACGATATATATGGTGAAAGTTAGCTACGAACAAAAGCCCTTTAGGAGAACTTTGATGCATCTTTGGGGAGCTGATGTCGTGCCAAGTCCGAGTGCTCGCACTGAGTTCGGTAGAAACGTCTTAGCTAAGGATCCGAGCAATCCAGGCAGTTTAGGTATAGCTATTAGTGAAGCTATAGAAGACGCAGTTACTCACGAAAATACTAAGTATACTTTAGGCAGTGTTTTAAACCACGTTCTCCTACATCAAACAGTTATTGGGTTAGAGGCTAAGAAGCAGTTTGAAATCGTAGACGACTATCCAGACTTAGTTGTGGGGTGTATTGGTGGGGGTAGCAGTTTTTCGGGGCTTTATTGGCCATTTTATTACGATAAGGTATCAGGCAAAGCGCCTAAGGATGTACAGTTTCTGGCTGTTGAACCTACGGCTGCGCCGAGCATAACGAAGGGCGCATACATGTATGATCACGGCGATACGGCTAGATTAACCCCCTTAATTAAGATGCACACTTTAGGTCATGAGTTTGTACCTCCTCCAATACACGCGGGAGGGCTTAGATATCATGGTAAGGCTCCTACGCTGTGTTTATTAGCCAATGAGGGGGTGGTTAAGGTAAGGGCGTATAACCAAGTGGAGGTTTTTGATGCCGCATCAACGTTTATTAAGGCGGAAGGCCACGTCCCAGCGCCTGAGCCTGCGCATGCTATTAAAGCTGTCATAGATGAAGCCCTCCGTTGTAAGCGGACTGGCGAAGCTAAGACAATATTGTTCTTAATGTGTGGACATGGGCACTTTGACATGAAAGCCTATGACGATTACTTAGAGGGTAAGCTGCTTCCATATGAGTATCCTGAAGAAGAGGTTAAGAAAGCTCAGCATAAGATTAAGGAGCTCTACCCATGGATAGATCAGTTGCCTTGGTGAGGAAGTGTGCATGTGGAGGATGTTTTAGGAGCTTTAAAGGCGTTAGGGGTTAGCTATGGCTATGATAGTTACGTTAAATGGCGTAGGACATTAAAGGTGGGGCTTATTGTAATCCCTATAGCGGGAATGGGGGGTGCCGTGGGGCTCAAGGGGACGGATGGCGAGGCTTACAAGAATGCTCTAATTAGGGGAGCTAAGCCTATTGCTCCTCGAAAAGCTTATTCTTTCTTAAGCTTAGTTAAGCCGATATCCAAGGCTATTGAACTTTTATCTTTTTCTGGGCTTATGGGAGAAGTTGAAGCAAAGCAAGCTGGGTTATATGTCAACGTACTTAAGAACGTTTCAGAGGAAACTACAGCTGAAGATACAAAAGAAGCTGCTTCTCTTATGATTGATGA
>Ga0180301_10000986_pt1 | contig 22355 bp, 30 predicted proteins | sample GuaBasSediGuay16_FD_121797 | JGI IMG/M metagenome (GOLD analysis project Ga0180301, IMG submission 121797) | Subseafloor sediment microbial communities from Guaymas Basin, Gulf of California, Mexico - Guay16, Core 4569-2, 12-15 cm | ecosystem: Environmental > Aquatic > Marine > Hydrothermal...
CGTGTTGATGTGAATAGGATTCCAATCCCGGCGGATGTAAATCTTGGGGATTGGCTTCTCGTTCACCCGGCAACAGCCTTCATCTTCACAACGCCGCCTGGAACAGAGGATGAGATCCTGAATTGTTTTGAAGAAGTGGGTATGACGGCAGCCGCAATCGGACAAATCACAGAGAAGAGAGAACTGATAATCCACGATGACAACAACAGCACCACAGTCTTCGATTTTCAAACAGACATCGTTACAGGTATCACGGTCCGATAAGAATACAGAAAAAATAGTAATCAAGAATCTGTCAAGTCAAATTGCGACCAACAACGAATGTTTTTAAGATAAAATTGTAAAAATCCCACTAATATTTAAAGAAATTAAGAGAACAGTCAAATTAGAAAGATGAAATTCAAATTTAATTTGATAGTCTCTAATGAAGCAATCTCAAATACAAAAGATTTTATAAAATATATGTCCAATGGTAATAATAGTGATGAACATTATTGCAGGAGATATTATCCAAGACCACAGATGGCTAGAACCCGTTGAAATAAATTTGATTGAAAATATGGGGGAATATGTTCGCATTGTGGGTGCAACTATACATTCTCATATTCACATCGATCAATTAATTCAAAGGGAAGAATTTGAAGAATTGAGTACTGCTATTATTGAATCAAATTTCAATGCTGATCCTCAGCACATTTTTCTTAGTCTGGAATCCAAACGTTACCGTTTTGCTGCTCTTTATGATCCTCTTTTGGTTATGAACACTTCAAAAGTGGACCCACTGCCCCATCAAATAGAAGCAGTTTATGGATATGTCTTAAAGCAACCACAAATCAGGTTCCTCATAGCCGATGACCCTGGTGCAGGAAAAACCATCATGGCAGGACTGATCATAAAAGAGCTGAAACTCCGTCATCAGGCAAAACGAATTTTAATCGTAGTACCTGGTCATTTAAAAGACCAGTGGCGAAGGGAACTGAAAGATCGATTTGAAGAATCTTTTGTTCTTGTTTACCGTGGACTCATGGACTCATTTTTTGGAGAGAATGTATGGCAGCGGGAAGATAATATAATTACCTCTATAGACTTTGCAAAACGGGAAGACGTTCTTCCATCCTTGTCATCTGCTCAATTTGATCTGATCATTGTTGATGAAGCCCATAAAATGAGTGCCTATCGATATGGAGAAAAATTAGATAAAACGGGTCGTTACAGACTGGGTGAGGTATTGTCAAAGAATACAGAGCACCTTCTATTCTTGACTGCAACTCCCCATAAAAGGGGATCCTGAGAATTTCAGGCTCTTTCTGGATCTTCTGGAACCGGGCTATTTCGCAACTAACGAGCTACTTCAAGCTTCCATTGAGAATAAAGATAATCCCCTGTTCATCAGGCGTGTCAAGGAAGGTGTGAAAAATTTTGAAGGTGAACCTTTATTCTTACCAAGGTACGTCAAAACGCTCACTTTCAATCTTGGTACTGATTCTCCATCAGAGAAGGGCCTTTATAATGATCTTTCCGAATATGTGAATACTCAATACAACAAGGCTTTGACCAGAGATAAAAGACGAAATGTGGCTTTTGCACTGCTTATTCTACAGCGTCTTCTTGCTTCCAGTGTGTATACATTATTCAGGTCACTGGAAAGAAGGAAAGAACGGCTAGAGAGCATGTTAAAGAGTTCAGGGGATAGAAACAGGATAGATGAGCGAAGTTTTGGTTTTGAGATTATTGAAGATCTTAACGAAGAAGAACGCTAGAAGGAAGAAGAACTCTGGGAAACGTTAAGCGTGGCTGAAAACCGTGAAGAACTGGAACGAGAAATAGCGACACTGGACAAGCTAATTCAACAATCGAAATCCATCATTGAAAAGGAAACTGAATTGAGGGTCCGCCAGCTCAAAGAAACACTGGAAAAATTAGATGTCGAACATCCAGATAAAAAGATTCTCGTTTTCACTGAATCCCGGGATACACTTGAGTATCTGGAGAAAAAAGTCATGGTCGGGGGTTATGCTGTCAATACGATCCATGGTGGATGCGGCTGCAAGAACGAATTGAGGCTGAGAGTATATTCAAGAATGAAACCCAGGTTATGATAGCTACCGAAGCTGCCGGTGAAGGTATTAACCTGCAATTCTGTCATCTGATGATAAATTACGACATCCCATGGAATCCCAACCGCCTTGAACAGCGCATGGGGCGCATACACCGGTATGGACAGAATAAAGAGGTCTTTGTTTATAACCTGGTGGCAGAGGACACCCGTGAAGGCCAGGTTTTGAAGAAACTCTTTGATAAACTCGAAGAGATTAAAGCGACTCTGGGCAGCAATAAAGTGTTTGACATGTTAAGCGAAGCCCTATGTGGTAAAAACTCTCCCATCTGATGTTTGAGGCTGCCGCAAGTTCCAGAGGAATTGAAGATATCCTCAAAGAGATTGATATACAACTGGGTGAGGATCATATCGCCCAGGTAAAGGAACAGCTTGGAGAAAGCCTGGCGACCCATTATATTGATTACACACGTATATAAGGAAATGGCAGAGCAGGTCAGAGAGCACCGTTTGATACCTGAATATACCGAAGCTTTCTTTAAGAAAGCATTTGAAAATGCAGGCGGAAAGTTCAGGATACGGAAGGACGAACTTGTAGCTATTGATCGTATTCCCTTCGATATCAGGAAGATAGCTGAAATTGATTCCTTTAGAAAGCAGTTCGGGACACTTTTGAAGAGTTATCCTAAGATCACATTTGATAAAGAAACTGCTTTTAAGAACCAGGATGCTGAGTTCCTGTCCTTTGGACATCCTCTGTTCGAGGCGGTAATGGGCTGGGTGGAAAAAGAACTGTCAACCAGTCTTCAGCAGGGAGCGGTCTTTGTTGATCCTGAAGGGAAACTGGATGGCGTACTCCTGTTTTATGAAGGTGAGATCAAAGACGGCAAAGGGAATGTGGCAGGAAAGCGGTTGTTTGTATTATATATTGATTCCAATGCAAGGGAGATTCATGCTGTTAATCCTTCGCTCCTGTGGGACCTGGCTGAGGGTGAACCGGAGAGTACATCAACTGTAGATATTGAGGATATGGAGAATCAGGGTATGACTTCTGTTGTCAATGAGTTGAATGATTACCGGCTTGAACTTTCGCTTGAACTTTCAGATGAAAGGAGCCGCCAGGCCGGAATTAAGGAAACATATGGCCTCCAGTCCATGGAACATCTCATCCTTAAACTGGACGGTGAATTGATACAACTGTATGAACGCAGGGACCAGGGTGACAATGTAGACCTTACGATTTTTAACAAGGAAGAGCAGAAGAAAAACTATGAACTGGCTTTCGAGGAGTTGAAGCACAGCAGTGAGCAGGAAAAACATCTTACTATGTCTGCACCCCGCTTTATTGGTGCAGCAAGGGTTGTTCCGGCTGCGCATGTTGAACCTGCCATGGTAAGGCGATGCCAGGATCGAACTGGTCGGTATGGAGGTTGCCATGAACCATGAACGGGAACATGGACGCATACCTGACGATATATCGGCTGAGAATTTGGGTTTTGACATCCGTTCAAGAGATGTAAACGGAAAGTTACGGTATATTGAAGAAAGCCAGGGCACAACAGGAGGCTGTGGCACTGACCCAGAACGAGTGGTTCAAGGCGAAAAGGTTTACTGATGACTATTACCTATATGCAGTAATGAATGCTGCGAACAGCCCAGAACTGGTCATTATCAGGAACCCTGTAGAAAACCTGGAACCTGAAACAATAATCGAATCAGTCAGGTACATTGTGCCGCTCAGAGAGATAATAGCTAAGGGAGAAATGGAAGTTGGATAGTAAAAAAAGGCGTTTTATTGAAGAAACATTCCCTGTGAAAGAGGTAGGTGCTGAATCTGCTCGTGAGAAGAACATCCGCCATGGCCATATCTCCACCCTGCATATCTGGTGGGCCCGCCGTCCTCTGGCTTCTTCAAGGGCGACCAATTATGCGGCTCTTATCCCTGCGCCGGAAAGTATTGATGAGTGGAATAAAAAGCGGCAGTTTATTATTGATTTTTCTAAATGGGAGAATTCCCTTAACCCTGCTCTGATCGAACGGGCCAGGAAGGATATCCTGGAGGCAAACGGCGGCAAGCCGCCCAGGGTGCTGGACCCTTTTCGGCGGGGGGGGGCCATTCCATTGGAGGCGCTGTGCCTGGGCTGTGAGACCTATTCCAATGATTATAATCTCGTGGCTGTGCTCATCCAGAAGTGTACACTTCTGTACCCGCAGAGGTATGGACACCAGAACAATGGCGCCGGGCAAAACGATGAGTGGGGCGGGCTATCAGACGGCAGCGGGAAAAATCCGCTCCTCGAAGATGTGAAAAAGTGGGGCGCATGGATTCTTGAGGAGGCAAAGAAAGAGATCGGCAGGTTTTATCCGGAAGAGAGGGATGGCTCGATTCCGGTGGGCTATATCTGGGCGAGGACGATACCCTACCATAATGACTAATCAATCCACTTCTCGCGCGAAGTTTTAAATGTAAATAAGCCATCTTCAGCAGCACACAAACTCATGTCGGCACCAGCATGAGCAACAGAACACTATCCAGCCTGCCCAAAGAAGAAAGACCACGAGAGAGATTGTTAAGCGTGGGTGCTGAAAACTTGTCAACAACGGAGCTTCTCGCCATAATAATCAGTACTGGGACTCATGGTTCGAATGTTCTGGATGTCGCTCAGGAACTTTTGAGCGCGTATGATGGGAAGTTAGACCTGCTCTTTACTGCGGATGTACAGGAATTAAGCAAGTTAAAAGGGATCGGTAGAGCAAAAGCAATTCAACTAAAAGCCTGTTTTGAACTCTCCAAAAGGATGCACCTTTCGCAATTTGTGAAAGGCGATAACTACTATTTTAAATCTGCCGATGATACTGCAAACTACTTCATGCCGCTACTCCGCTTCCAGAAGCAGGAATATCTCATGTGCATATATTTAAATAGCAGGGGGAAGATGTTAAAATTGGAGACTATTTCAATGGGGGATATAGAGGGGGGTCAATGTTCTATCCAAGGGAAGTTTTCAAAGGAGCAGTTGCAACAAGTGCTTACACAATAGCATTGATTCACAATCATCCATCTGGTGATCCAACTCCAAGTGATAGCGATATTCAGGTGTCAAAACAGTTAAAAGAAGCTGGTGAATTACTGGGAATTCAGATGAGGGATCACATAATAATTGGAGATGGTAGATACTCCAGCATGAAAGAAAAAAACTTGATATGAGGTGAAATGATGCCAACGATAGAAGATGTACTTGATCTCAGCGAGGAAGTTAAAAACCGTCATGTTAAGGGGAATATCGAATTATACAAGCTGATCAGCAGTGGTGATGAGTTTGAAAAGAATAGTGAGGCTATTTTCAATTGCACCTATCCAACTGGTCCGATAAGGAGTATCATCGAGTTCATCACAAGAAAAATGGATCCAGAGCAAAAAGCAGATGTGCGTAGTGTGTTTGCTATCACAGGCACTTATGGAACAGGAAAATCTCACATTATTGCCACAATATACCATCTTTTTAACGACCCGACCAGAGCCAGGACATGGCTTGAAAAAAATGATATGATTCAGGAGATGCTGCCCACCTTCCCACGTACAGTTGTAATGCCCATGCTAAACTTGAAAAGAGAGGACGGAAGCAAGTATGAGTTCTTATGGCAGCCTCTCTATAAACAATTCGGAAGAGAAGATTTGCTTAATGAAATAGGAGATTTTCCCACAGTAGATGATATTACAACACTGGTAGGGGCTGGAACCGCTGTTATCCTTGTTGACGAGATCGAGAAATGGTATGGTTCGATACCAGAAAACCAAGAATCCAGAAGAACGGCGAATTTAGGTATGAGAAAGGATTCATCCGATATGCTGGCGAATACTATGTGGTAGCAGGAAGATATTCGTGGACTACTGGCAGGGGAAGTGTGAACGCAAGGAAACATGGCGGACTTTCGATAATGGAGTGCATGACGCCTGTGCTGAGAGTGGAAAAGCGTTAGTCTATTGAAAAATCAATAGATCTATTGAAAAATCAATAATTGATACAAGCAATGAACGAAGCAGAATTGAGAGTATTGGCAGGATTTTTTCCTGCAACAAAGAATATCACGATCAAAGAACTGGAACAGAAGAGTGACTACTCCTATGAGAGAGTATATTCCTCCCTCAAAAAATTAAAGGAATATGGAGCGGTCATGAGAAAGAAGGTAGGAAAGATATTGACTTTTCACTGGTTCCAGAGAGTGATCTGGCATTACTGGGTTTCTTTTACCATTCGATTAAAAGACGGTCGGAATTTGCAAAGTCCAACAGGACTGTATGGAAGCTTCTGAATGGTATTTATCGAGCCATTGGGTGGTGATCACAGGCTACTATGCGATGCATATGGCCGCCCTTTCATCTCTTGCCAGGATTAACTATCGCAGTAAAAATCACACTGCCACGATCGTCGCTATGAAGACTTTCTTTGTGAAAAAGGAGTTGCTTGAAGAAAAATATCTTGATATGCTCAAAAACGTCCAGTTGGAGAAGGAGAGGGTAGAACAGCTAGAGATCGTGAGAAAAAGGAGAGAGATTGCACAATACAGCGTCACGAAGGGTACTACCAGGGAATTAGCACTGAAAACACGAGACGATGCCTATGACTTTGTGAACAGGATCGATGTGCTGCTGGATGAGATCAGGGGATATGAGGATTAGGATGGCGATTGAAGAGAACTCTCCACTGGAGCAAGTTGCCCCACTGGCAACTGCCGAGAGTAAATCCAAGCGCAATTATCGACCGATCTACTCCCTCCATAAATGGTGGGCACAGCGTCTGGGATCGGTTTTCAGGACGATTGGTTTATCCACTTTTTTGAATACCGATGACCCAAACGAAGTATGGGATCATTATTTCAAAAGTAATGATTTTTCAGACAAAATCGTTCTTGATCCATTCATGGGCAGCAGAACCACATTGGTGGAATTGAACCGCCTGGGTGCAAAGACCATCGGGATCGATATCAACCCTGTTGCATGGTGGACTGTGAAAAAGGAACTTGAGCCAGTCGATACCAACGAACTGGAAAAGGCGTTCAAAACTCTGGAAAGAAGTGTAGCAGATAAAATCAAACAATACTACAAAACTGAATGCCCAGCGTGTCACAGAGAAGCCGATGTGATGTATTATTTCTGGGTGAGAAAAGTAAAATGTATTTCCTGTGGAAAGGATGTTCATCTGTTCAAATATCATGTTATTGCGCGGGAAAAAGAAAAACATCCTGCTGTCGTTGTCTGTCCAGATTGCTGGCACATATTTGAGACACGCAGTTCGAGAGAAATAACCCAGTGCCCGAAATGCAGTTTCGAGTTCGATCCAGATGAGGGAACGTTCGAGGGAGGCAAAATTATACCTGCCCGTCTTGTAAACAGGGATATAATGTGCTGAAAACTATTCAGAGAGGGGATAGTCCACCCGAATGCGATATGTATGCCATTGAATATTATTGCCCAGCGTGTAAAAGGAGAGGATACAAAGAGCCGGATGCTGATGATCTGAAACTGTATGAAGATGTTAGAAGAGAGTTTGAAGAGATGAAGGATGAATTGATTTTCCCTAAACAAACAATCCCCGCGGGGCATAATACCAAACAAATTACAAATTTCAATTACAAACAGTTCAACCAAATGTTTAATGAATGACAACTTTTATCACTTTCATATTTATCAGAAGAGATACTAAATATAAAAGACAAAAATGTGATGGAACTGATTCTAACTACTTTTCCAGTGGTTTAGAATACAATAATATGATGTGTCAATATAATTATGGATACCAGAAGATAGTGAATCTATTTAATCGTCATGTATATTCTTTTACAGTGATTCCCGTTGAGAATAATGTATGGGGGACAAAAACGGGAGCAGGAACTTTCAAATCATATTTAAAACGTCTATTAAAAATAAAACAATACTGCAACACCCCATCTGAAAAATATCGCAGTAAAGGAAAACTAAATGAATTGAAGATCCCTGGAGAGAAGATATGCGGAGAATTCGCTGAAAATTTTGACGAATTGAAAAACGGAACCAAAAATAGCATGGTTCTATGCAGAACTTCGGAGAACATGGAGTTTATTCCTGATAAATCAATTGATGCTGTAATTACAGATCCCCCTTACTATTCGAACGTGATGTATTCTGAACTGGCAGACTTCTTTTATGTCTGGCTGAGAGAGGCTTTGAAGGATGAATATGAGGAGTTTAAACCTGAACTATCCCCAAAATTGAATGAGATCGTCAAAAACAAGGTTCAGGGAAAAAATGACGATTTCTTCATCGATGGTATAACCCGCATATCCGGGGAATGCTGCAGGGCCTTGAAGGACGATGCTCCAATAGTATTCACATACCACCACAAACAGTCTCAGGCATGGGCTGCGGTCCTGGAGGCTATTCTGAAAGCAGGATTCTACGTCTCAGCGATATACCCTGTTACCAGTGACCCATCGTTCAATCCACATATCAGGGATAAGAATTCGATAGAATACGATGCCATAATCATCTGCAGAAAGAGAACATAGGAGAAGCGGACGATCTTTGAGAACTATGAGGAAGAACTCTATATCAATGCAAAAAAGATCATCGAAAATGAACGCAAGAAGAGACCTCATCTCTCCAAGGGTGATATTTCTGTAATCGTCTTTGGAAAATGTCTGGAAATCTATTCAAAGTATTATCCGAACATCACCTCAGATGGAGAGCCGGTATCGGTAGACACTGCCACCGATAAAAACCCATCGGAGTGGCTGCGAAAGTGGAGAACTCCTGAATTGGAGCAACTCTGCAAGATCCTCGCAGAAAAAACAGGAGATTCTCGATATGCGAACGTAATGGAACTAACGCTTGATATGTTCTGAAGGTGCTGAAAATGAGATTAAAACATGGGTTCAATATTGTTCTGAACGAATACGATCACTTTGAGGATACAATGACACTCCTCGAATTTCTTGGCGATATTCGTAGAAATAAACAGATATCATCCAGAGTGACTGTCAAAGGTCTGGATACGCTGCTTCTCAACTCATGCGATCAGGAGGAGATGGGGGTGTGTTTATCGGTGAGTTGTTGAGAGATGGGCAGAGCAAGGGTCTGATACGCCCTTCTATTGTTGTGCAGTTCCTAGTGGACGGGGAGATCACAAAGGATATCCATACGAAGATCAAGGTGCGAAATGAGTACATCAATCTCGAGAATTTGTTCTACGGAAAGGTGTCGCGGCTGGCTCCTGATTGGGTACATGCGGTGAGGTAGGGTGGGACATGGTTGTCATAGGGTGGATTCATGAAAATGATTACGTACACTGAAATCGACACTCTCAGCGACGAAGGGGTGAAACCGATGGCTGAAATAGCAAACCATATTCCAAAAGGAGTTATAAAGCGAATATCTTTCAAAAATGAAAACGAATTAGTTTTTGGAGCTAAAAAAGTATATCTGGAAGATGTGCGCAGGATCGCCACTGATTACGCAGTCCGCCAGATACTGCACAACGGCTTCTCGGGCGAGATTTCAGACCTGACCCGGTTCTATGTGCTCTACCGCTGGAACTACAGTGAAGCTAAAGTGCAGTTTGATGAGGCACGCAAGCTGGCCCAGAGCTGCGGCATCGACATGGCTCTGGAGTGGAACAGGCCAGGATTTATCAGCAAAGAGAAAGAATTTATCAGGCTATTGGGTCCGCAGGATAGAAAACTTGAAGAACTTGAAGGCTCATCAAAGCTTATAGATGTACTCCACAGGGTGCTCCTGCTGTGGGAGAAGAGCAAGCGCATTGGTACGATAAATCTGCTTCAGGAATCAGGATTTGGCAGGAGTGAAGCTTTCTACCGGGTGGCACAGGCAGTATCTGAATCCCTGGCCATTGAGAGCAAGGAGAAAAAGCTGCTCGACGGATTTCTGGCAGGAAGAGAGCGTTTAAGGGAAGAAGTGAAAAAGGAACAAATGCAGAGGAGGCTGTTTGAATGATTGAAGATTTGTCAACTAAAAGTAAAAGTGGAGATGCAATGGGTAAGGATTTTGAGACGATCAAAAAAATGCTTGAAAATCTGAAAGACTACATACGAAAAGAATACAGAGCAGAGATTATCGGAATTTTTGGTTCTTATGCACGGGGAGAACAAAAAGAAACCAGCGATCTGGACATTCTTGTAGAATTCGAGGAGAGCGCAGGCATCGGACTCCTTAAATTCATAAACCTGGAAAATTACTTGAGCGATCTCTTAGAGATAAAGGTTGACCTTGTGATGAAATCGGCCCTGAAGCCGAGGATAGGAAAGCACATTTTAAAGGAGACTGTCTACCTGTGAAAAGAGAAATTGGTGACTATATCCAGGATATTGTGGATGCTATTAGCAAGGCATTAAGATTTGTAGAGGAAATCTCTTATGATGACTTCGTTAAGGATGACAAAACGATATTTGCAGCTGTCAGGGCGTTAGAGATTATCGGTGAAGCAGTTAAAAACATCCCACACGAATTCAGGAAAAAATATCCTGAAGTTCCATGGAGAAATATGGCTGGAATGAGGGACAAACTCATACACGAGTATCATGGTGTCAGATTGGATGTGGTTTGGGAAACAGTGAAAAAAGAGCTTCTACCGCTGAAGCCTATGTTTGAAAAAATTTTAATGGAAATTGAGGAGGAAAATGAGCAGTTCGCTTGAAAAGGCAACAGAGGTCATCGTCAGGGTGGCAAAACCGGATAAGATCATACTTTTCGGCTCCCGGGCCAGGGGTGATTACAAAGCAGCAAGTGACTATGATCTTCTTGTGCTGAAACGGGATGTGGAACACAGGAGAAAACTGGTTCAGAAGATATATTTGAGTTTTAAGAATATCGGAGCTCCAGTGGATGTGATCGTAACGGACCTGCAGGAATATGAACGGTTAAAGGATGACCCATACCTTATTTACAGTGAAGCTGCCAAAAACGGGAGGGTGGTCTATGAACGATGTTAAACGACCTAGGAGATTATACTGATGCTGCGAAACAAACCCATGGAGATCAAGATTAAAACCCTCACACCCATCTGGACAGGCGGGGTGGAGGGAAAATGCGACAGGCTGCACGAAACCGGAATTATTGGGAGCCTGCGCTGGTGGTATGAGGCGTTAGTACGGGGGCTGGGGGGATATGCGTGTGATCCTGCGGAGGAAAGCTGTAAATTCGATACAAAAAGTTACGAAAAATCTTTGAATGGCGACAACACCATCGATGATGCATTGTCGGTTGGACTAAAGGAAGTCTGCCCAGCATGTTGGTTGTTTGGATGTACTGGATGGAAGCGACAGTTTCAACTTCAAATTGAGAATGCTCCAATAACGCCTTTGCACTTCAGGACATCAATTGATATGAATAAGAGTTGGCTAAGACGAATATTCGGTGGAGAAAGTCAAAATATAGACAATTTGCATGTATTTTTTGGAGATTTAAGATTCAGGTTCTTGATTAGAGCAAGTAACACTGATAGTGCTGATTATGTCCGTTCTCAGTTACTCATGCTTTTTCTATTCATTTCTAAATATGGGGGATTAGGCGCAAAGCTACAGCATGGTTTTGGACAGGTTCAGATATTGGAAACTGGATCAGCTACCGGAGATGGGGTCAATGATGGATTAAAAGCATTGTATAGACAAATTAATTCAGGTAAATTTAAATTCTTACAAGCTGCAGGGTCGTCAGATACTCCATATAATTTACAGAATTTTATTTCATTGGATTATGATTTACCTGTCTCTTTTCTGAAAATCTTCATGCAAAATAGTAGTCATATAGGAAGCAATTCAAAAACCCTGGAAGATCGATACATTCCATGTGCTTTTGATATACGTTATAAGAGTAAAGATAAATTTGGTATGCGTAGATGGTTAAGGGAAGAAAAAAATTGGTCAGAAAGTGATAATCCAAAACAATTGGGACAAAATGACCAGCTTTTAGGGCCTAGGTCACAATGGAAAGCTGGCAAAAATACTGTAAAGATTGACGAAGATAAGCGCACCGCCAGTCGCCTCTGTATCGGGATGCCGTACAAAATAGATGATAGAAGTTACCGGTTGCGAATATTTGGTTTTGTACCTCCTGTCCTTCAGGTCCCGGAAGGAGAACTGACACCTGATTTATTAAGTGCATATTGTCAAGAATATATGCAACATGCATTTAATGAAAATATCAAGCCAACGAATATCATCTCTGGCAAGGATATAATTAAACAGATGGAGGCAAATATTTTATGATTGTAGATTTTTTTGCTAATTTGTCTCAAGAAAGTTCTGATGTGGCTACTTTAGAAGGTTTTATCACCCAATATCACCAAAAGATTGCCACAGACAAGAAAGATAAAGCTGATGAGCTTAGAGATAAATGGAAAAAGGACAATATATCTAAGAAAATAGATAGCCATATTAGTTCATTGTTGGACATGATTCAATATCCAAAAATTGATTTCTCTTACCTTCCTGGATATTCATTTACTCTCCAGTTCACATTCACTCTCGAAAAACCCTACATCTCACGTGATGAAAAGGATTTCTATATTATCGACAATCCCATTCGAAAGGACAGGGTGTTTGGTCTTCCATATGTTGCACCATCTTCCTGGAAGGGGAGCCTCAGGGCAGCACTCTGGCAGCTTGAGCATAAGGCAGAAGATGATGAGATGAGACGCATATTTGGAAACGAAAGAGCTGCTATGGAACAGAAAAAACTTCGGGCTGGAAGATTGCATCTCTTTCCGACATTTTTTACAAAGAAAAGCCTTGAAATCATAAATCCGCATAAAAGAGAACGAAGGGTTGGGACAGGTCCGATACTCATGGAAAGCGTTCCCATCGGTACATCTGGCTTGTTTACTATTCTATATGTTCCATTCGACTTGGGTGGAAAAGAAGAGAAAAGGATTAAGGAACAGGTGGCAGTAGACATAAAATTGATCTGCAAAGGACTGGAAGCGATGTTTACGGACTACGGCTTTGGTGCCAAGACCTCCAGCGGATATGGAATTGTAAAACCGGGTCTTACTGACGGGGTTATCACTTTGAAGGCACATGGTCTAAAAGCCAATCAAAAAGAGATAGAAAAACCACAGCTGCTCAAAAAAGCTTATGGAAAGTATCTCAACGAAGACGGCAGCGTTAAGGAGGAATTTAGGGGCAGTGGCGATGCTGGTTTACTCAGTAGAACCGAACATGGTAAAAAAGGAAAGCAACTGGGCGCGGGTAGTCGTGGGGAATTTAAGGAGTTCAGACACTGGTATGGTGCTCATGGTGAACAATGGCAGAAGTATCTCAAATCCAGAGATGCTCCAGCATCCGAATGGCCAATCTGGACATTTGCAAGCTTTGAAGAATTGATGAAACTGGCTGACCAGATCGAGAGTTCGTTGAACCAGCAGGAGGAGTTGCAATGACCGGTGACCTCAAAGATCTTGCTGATAATCGAGATGCTCTGCTGCTGGCAGAGGTGGCGGCGTGGCTGCATGATTATCGAAAGTGTTCTGACGAACAGGTTGCAGTTGTATCACATGATAATCCGAATCATTTACAAGGGCTTTCAAGGGATTATATCAATCAGCTGATATCCAATCCACCTATGATACATCTTTTTGGTAGCTCTATTTGTATAAACGATTTGATAAAAAATAGTAGTATGAGACTTACCGTAACTGATCAGTCGTATGACTGGCTTGTCCGTGTAATGAAACGATGCCATAAAGCAGCTCACATCGAAAAAGAGGAAGCGGACCATACTGGTAAGCAGTATGCAAACGATACCCGCCTTGCCAATCCCTTTGGCTTTGAAGGTACTCCACTCGTGAATCTTACGAATAGTCTAAAATCCCTACCCTATAGTAAATTAGGGATCCGTAAGCTTTTTCTGAAGGAAGTATGCTTGACTTTTACATCTGCTCCAGGAGAAACTCGCCGTCCTGAGAATGAAGTCACCCTATGGGACTGGTCAGGCATAGTCGCCGCCTTGTATAAATCGGCTCTGGCTGGTGAACTTCTCGAAAACAAAACACCTGATCCAAACGATTTGAGATGGCGACTTCTGGCGATAAGGTTCGATTCAGAACAGATATGGGGAACTGCCTCAAAGATACCGATATTGCTTGAAAGAAAGAAATGGGTTACTGATGGATTAGATCATGTGAAAGAACTTCTTGAAGAGACGTATCCTCTTGGAAACGAGGTTTACAGGGATGAAAACGGCAGCATATTTGTTGTACCTGATATTCAAGATTTACTGAAGATGCGAGACTCTAAAAAAAATAAGACATTAGAGGAAATGATTTCAGAAGCACTTGGATATGAAGGCGAAATTGTTGTCACCCCTGCCATAGAGAAAGCATGGTGTGCACAGAATCCAAGTGGGCGTCCAGACCCAACAAAAGACGAAATACCGCCCATCGGCCAGATTCTCTCTGAAAAGCCACACTCTCCGCCAGATGCAATAGCATTGAAACAATGGTGGGACGCGGCTCACGGCAATCCTGAGGTATGCACAATTTCGTGGCTGCGCCCGCAGGGACCGACTAAAAAGGGATTCAACCGAAAAGCATCGGATCATTGGACAGAAAAAGTTACAGGCAGAGCAGAAGAATGGCTACGAAATAGACATGACACAACAATATGGATGGATGAGGCGACAGACCCCAACGGACGAATCTGTTTGATAACCGGAAAACTCGACATTTCAGATTGGCTGAAACCAGATGGGCACATCAAGACATTGCTCGTAAAACGCCCGGATGCATCAAATAAGGCAGAACCAAAAACCCCGTCCTTTGCCCGCATACGCAGGGTATGGACGACCACAAAAACATTCTGGGATGATGTGACGCGGGATTTACATGAAAGTATATGTCCAGCCACCCATAGGCTAAAGATAACCGGGAATAATTCAGGCAAACCACTCTCAAAGTTCAGTGCCTACGAAGCTGAACTGGATGGTGTGCGATTCAGCATCTTTTACGCTGGCGACGACGAGTACATCATCATTGATAACCTTCAGAGATTGGCTGAAAAAATGGACGTTACTGTAGAACGGCTAAAAGCACACATCGCTGGCAAGACCAAGACCAAGACCCTGCATATTTACGATTCCGATGGGAAAAACAGAGAAAAGCCCATCGGTCATCTGGAAGCACCACAACTTGAACCCGAAGCCACATCCTACACCCCAGCAATCCCCATCCTCTCTGAGCCCAGCATTTTTATGGCAATCGTTCCTGCCAAAAGTGCTCTGAACGTTGCTAACCACATCAAAGAAAAGTACGAGAAAGAGATGGGGAAGGTCAGGAACCGCCTGCCGCTCACTCTGGGACTGGTATTTGCCAGATCCCACACCCCATTAGCTGCTCTGATGGACGCAGGCAGAAGAATGCTTCAGCAGTCCCACGAAGAGGAAGATTGGACACTACACACAGATGCCGATGATTGCGGTGCAGAATGCATCCTGAACTTCACAAACAGGCAAAAATGGCACATTCCCGTGAAGATGGGCGATGGGACAACTGATGATATTTGGTACCCATACTTCTATGTAAACGGGGTTCCCACTGGACGTTCTACCGCGTTCAAGGGCTCAAACGGGTGGCTGGTCCATGTCAAAGAATTAAAAGAAAATGACACCGTAAAAATTTGCCCCTCCAGATTTGATTTTGAATTTCTGGATTCTGCTTCCCGCAGGTTTGAGATAAGCTATGATCAAGAAACCGAAAAACGGCGTGATACCCTGAAATCAGAAAGACCTTATCTGCTGGAGGAACTGGGACATTTTCAGAGCTTATGGGAGATTCTTTCTGAAAAATTAGCAAGGACTCAGATCAAGAATATGATCGGGCTTATAGAGACGAAACGAGAAGAATGGTCACCAGAAAAAGATGATGGCGATATTTTCAGGAGATTTATTTATGATGTTCTTCACAATGCCAACTGGAAGGATGGGATACCTTTAGAGATAGGAGAATTGGAAGATGCAGCAGTCAGCGGTAAGCTCAAAGATATCGTTGAGCTCTACATGGATATAATCAAAGATCGGGACGAACAGGAGGAATTTAAATGAGTAAAGATGGTAAAAAGTTGTACACTCACCAGCGTTTTGTGTCAATGACACTCGACCCTGTGCACATAGGAACAGGGGGCTACCGCCTGGGGCGTGTGGACAACACTATAGTAAGAGAACCTGGAACAAACCTGCCAAAGATACCAGGTACCAGCCTGCTTGGTGCAGCCAGAAGCTATGCTGCGATGCGCTATGGAAAACCAGAGGCTGCAGGACAGCATAAGAATTTTAAAGGCGATAAAAACAAGTGCCCAATAATCTATACCTTCGGCACAGCTACAGAAGCAGGTGGCGGTCAGGCAGGCAAAGTGAGCATCGGTGACGCACATATTCTCTTCTTTCCAGTCCATTCCATGGCTGGTCCTGTGTGGGTAAGCACAAAGGAAGTGATAGAATGCGCCGGCTTTGGATCGAACGGCGTTAATGATATAGGTGATGAGACGACACTCACATCTCTTACCTGGACAAAGGATAATCTCAATCTCGGCTGGTTATTGCTCAAATCCAAAACCGGGCTTAGCATAACCTCACCAGATGATGCAGTCTCAAGTAAAGAAGAATGGCAGGCAATAAAAAGTAGAATCGCTATTGTATCCCCAAAATTGTTCTCGCAGATAGTAAGCAGCAACCTCGAAGTTCGCACCTCTGTTGCGATAAATCCAGAAACTGGTGCAGCCGAAGATAAGGCATTGTTCACTTATGAGGCGATACCAAGAGCGACATGGCTCTGGTTTGATGTCGTGGACGATGACTATTCAGGAAAGTTTCCAGAAACTTCTAAGCAATTCAACGATGAGAAGGAAAACAATGGAGAAGCTCTTGGAGAGTTGTGGAAATGTCCGATGGATGTTGCCAGGACCGGTTTACGTCTGATGGAATTCTTAGGCGTGGGCGGCATGGGTACGCGAGGCTTTGGCAGAATGAAACCTCTGGCTGACTGGGAGGTTGAGTGATGAATCTTGATCTTGAATCTGCGAAAACCGCACAGGAAATCATAAAAAAGACAAAAAAGGAGAGCGAAGCGAGTGAAGTAGAGAATCTTATTACCAAAACTCTGGGTGTTTTACAAGAAAATGGAGTTTACGCGTGTATGCTGTTTCTTTATTCTCGCACCAGCAAATCTGATAAAATAGTAAGAAAAAACCTCCTTGGAATAGCAGAACGGTTAGTAGATGATCCAGAAAATAGAGATAAATCCAAAAACGACTTAGAATTTCTTACCGATAACATCTGTAACGATATTGACACCCTCCTGCTGACCAAACAACTCTGGGAGCAGACATTGATCTATGCCCGTTATGGTGCGAAAGCCAGGGAGAAATGAGATGACATGGTCCCTCTATCAGGTAAGTCTACGCATCCTTTCGCCGATCCATATCGGATGGAAAAAAACAGGAAATCTGCAGCAGACCCGCTCTTATGTGACTGGCAAGACTCTATGGGGTGCATTAACCGCCAGGCTGGTCAGAGACGATGGCGGCACAAATTATCCAGAGATCGGAAAAAGTGTCGATGATACGCTGAGATTCACTTACTTTTACCCCACCACAAATCCTGATAAGGTCGAGATATGGCCGTGGGGAAACCCCAGTGAGTTTTCATGGTTATATCTTGGTAGTTATCCCAGCACTGCCCTAAGTGGTAAAACTGCAGAGGAAGGGTCGCTCCATGAGACTGAGTGTATATCTCCAAAAACGCGCTCTGGAGAACAAGTATACCTGATAGGTTATACCATCGAAAAGGAGGGGTGCAATCTTCACTGGCAAGATGCGCTGCAGCGAATCCAGCTTGGTGGGGAACGTGGATATGGTTGGGGGCGGGTGGAGCTCGTTAAGAAGCCAGAGCAATGCGATAAATGTTTTGGGTACAGATTCGATTGTACAAAAGAATATCCTATCATCACTGTGCCGAAAGATGGACATACTTTGGCTCATACTCTTGCAGAAGGGTTGGAACTCATAGGTACGATTGAGCCCTTTGTTGGTAGAGAGACTTCAAAGGAGAAAGATTTTGGAGGCGTAATATCAGTTGTTGACATTTGCTGGGTTCCTGGCAGCATTGTAAACGAGTATAAGACTTTTGAGATTCAACCAAAGGGATTGTGGCATTATAAAGGTAGGTGGTGTTAAAATGATTGAGAAGCTGTCAATTAAAAATTTCAAATCCATAAAAGATTTGACGATTAACTGTAAAAGAATAAATCTCTTCATCGGGGAACCAAATACGGGTAAATCCAACATCCTTGAAGCACTCGGCCTGCTGAGCTGGAGCAGTCATGTAAATACAGGTCTCAAAGAATATGCAAGATTTCAAGGAACACAGAATCTTTTCTATGATAACCTACTTGACCATGCAGTTGAGATAGAAATTGACAAATTTCACATGAAAATAATATTTGAAAGTGATGAGTTCCGCTTTGAGATTACTTCATTCGAAGATGAGAAGGAAGGTGGGAAAAAAACCCCATTGACTCTAAATTATAACGGGAATACAGAGGGGACTTATAATCTTATCTCTGACCTTGGATTTATAAAATTTTTTAGATTCAAAAGTCAGAACGAATTCCCTGACAGAAGTGCCTCTTTTCTTCTGCCGCCCTATGGCTCCAACCAATTTGCAGTTGTAATGGCGAATAAAAAACTCAGGGAAACCATGAGTAGTTTTTTCAAAAATTTTGATTTGAACCTTGTGTTCAAGCCACAAGAAAAAATATTTGAGATTCAGAAGCAAGTTGATAATTTGGTTTTCAGTTATCCCTATACACTGACCTCGGACACACTCCAGACCATATTATTCCACACCATCGCCATCGAATCAAACCAGAACTCTACCTTGGTTTTTGAAGAGCCCGAATCCCACGCATTCCCCTACTACACAAAATACCTGGGTGAAAAAATAGCACTTGATGAGTCGAACCAGTATTTTATTGCCACACACAACCCATATCTATTGCTCTCCATCCTTGAGAAGGCTAAAAAAGATTCAGTGAACGTGTTTGTAACATATTTCAAGGACTACCAGACAAAAGTCAAATGTCTCACAGAAGAACAGTTATCAGAGTTAATGGATTATGACCCGTTCTTTAACTTGAATTCTTTCATTGAATGGGAATAAAACGATGATCTTGGTTGAATGCGACCCGGACGAGTTTTTTTTGTCAAAAATATGGGATTTTCCAGGAAAAAGATAAAGCACGAAAGCGGCAAAGGAAATGTCCTGAGAAAATTGAACAAAGACCCGATGACCATTGGGATGATTGATGAAGACCCACACAGCAGCCAGCCATCTGAGATGAAACGCTACATCGAAGCTGAGAAAAAAGACACGGTCAAATTACTGGTGAGGAATGATAATACAGGAAAAAAGGTCATACAGATATCCCCTTACCTTGAACACTGGCTCATAAATAGAGCCAAACAAAACAAAATATCCCTGAAGGATTATGATCTTCCTGATGACCCAGTAGAAATGCATGACATAACCCACATTGAAAGAAACAATAACTTTCAGAGTTTTCTGGATGAACTTATTAATAAAGATGCTGAAATTAGAACAATACAAAAATGGATTAAAGAGGCAATCAAATGAAGCCATTCCACACAATTGCTGTACCCCATAAGGATATTCTCGAAGGCAGACTCACCATGGATGTTTTTGCCGCAGACCTGTGGGAAGTTTACCGGAATAGAGGGCCGGACGAATATAAGGATGCTGAAACCTTCTTCACAAAAACTTACCAGACCCAGGGACTGGAAAAACTACTCAATGTAGTTGAGAAACGCCTGCTTGGCGGAGGAGGCAACTCGGTAATCCAGATACAAACACCATTTGGCGGAGGCAAGACCCATGCGTTGATTGCCATGTACCATAAGGCCACTGAATGGGATGCAAGGAGAATTGTTATGGTAGGCACCGCACTGGGAACGGATGATACCTTATGGGGGTTGATGGAAAAACAATTGACAGGTAAGATTTCAAGATTTAAAGGGCAGGTATCTCCCGGCAAAGAAGCCATAAGAGAAGTGCTCAATGAAAATCAGCCAGTCCTCATATTAATGGATGAGGTTTTAGAGTACGTTACCAAAGCGGCCGGTGTAAAGGTAGAAGAAAGTACATTGGCTGCCCAAACCATGGCGTTTATGCAGGAGCTCACTGAAGCGGCAGGGACATTGGATAAAGTATGTCTTGTAGTAACTCTGCCATCAAGTTATATTGAGCACTATGACGAAGGGGCCGAAAAACTCTTCCAGCAATTACAAAAAGTGGCTGGCAGAGTTGAGATGATATACACTACTGTCCAGGAAAATGAGATTGCCAAGATTATCAGAAGAAGACTTTTAGTCAGATCAATGAGGATGAAGCAAAAAAAGTTATTGCAGGCTTCATTGAATATGTGGAAAAGGAAGGGATATTACCTGCCGGGGTGGAGCCGAGTGAATATAGAAGTAGATGTTTAGACTCATATCCGTTCATTCCAGAACTTGTGGATGTACTTTATCATCGCTGGGGAAGTTTTCCTACGTTCCAGAGGACTCGGGGCGTGCTCAGGCTCCTTTCCCTTGTTGTATATTCTTTAAAAGAGACAAACAGATAATATATCAGTCTGGCTGATTTTAACCTTGCGGAACAGGAATTCAGGCAAGAACTATTAAAACATACAGGACAGGAATATAACGGGACCATAGATGCAGATATTACGGGTGTAACAGCCAATTCCAAGAAAGTTGATTTATCCCTGGGAGATGCCTATAAAGGCCTGAGTCTGGGAACCCGAACAGCAACCACCATATTCATGCATTCATTTTCAGGTGGGCATGAACAAGGTATCACTGCAAGAGAAATTAAACGCTGTGCCACCACCTTAGAAAATCCGGCAAGTGTCGTGGCAGAGGCTGCTGAGTAGCTAAAAACCAGGCTTTTTTACCTGCAAAATATATGTGAGAAATATTTTGTGAGAAATACTTTTTTAGTAACCAGCCTAATCTAAACCGGATACTCCTGACTAAAATGGATAATGTGAATGAGGATGATCTAATTAAAATTGGACGGGAAGTTTTAAAGGCGAGCATTACTGGCAAAAATTTTAAAGTGTTTATCTGGGAGGAAAATGCCGCTAATATTCCTGATTCTGAATGTCTCAAACTTATTATCCTGAAAAAAGATAACCGGGATGTGATGACAAATATTTTACAAAATAAGGGTCAGACGCCTCGGGTTCATCGAAATACCATATTTTTCCTTACTACACTGGAATCTGAAAGATTGACTTTCGCCGATACTCTAAAGCGAAAAATCGCCTACGAGTATATTGAACATGATCAAAATCTAAACCTTTCTGAGGAACAGAGAAAAACTATCAAGAAAGAATTAAGGAACGCAGAAGGAAGCTTGAGAGAATCAATCCGTAGACTTTACCGAACGATTGTGATCCCAGTTAAAGAAGGGTTAAAAGATTCTGACATGGGAATCCCAACCTATGGTGAAGAAAAAGCCTTAGACCGGGAAGTTTATGAGAAATTGCGTTATCACCAGGAAATAATCGAAAATATTGCCCCTTTATATTGAAAAAGGAATATATTTTAATAATGGATTATGTCTTTATTGAGCAACTATATCAATCATCCCTAAAAACACCCGGTGAAACACGACCGATCAATAAGGCAGTTTTGGAATTTGGGATATCGTCCGTAGTTCAAAAAGGTCTTTTTGGACTGGGTGAACTGGAAGAGGATAACCCGGTTTGTCGATATTTCAAGGAACAAACCTCTATTGCATTTTCGGGCAATGAAGTTCTAATCAGTGAATCAATATGTGATCAACAAACGAAAAAAGAAGATATAACAGCGCCAGATTCAGAAACATATAAAAAAACCGGGTACTGACGTTTCTCTTGAAGAAAGTGATAAAACAAGGGAAATAGAACGTGGTTTACAGATTGGAACTAAGGATAAAATCCAGATTACATTTAAAATACCCAAAGGTAAAGTGGCCAGCATTATGGGAGTAATGAATCTACTCCAGAGCAAGTTCGAAAATCTGGAGATAGAACTTATTGCTACTGATGGATCAATATCTGAACAAGATTACGATGACAAAGTAATAGAGGCTTTTAGGCAATTGGGTATAAAATTGGGGAAGATTAGGATAAATACCAATTGCTCTTCAAAAATTCCAAACTTAATTTGATGGTCTTTATAAATAGTGGATTTC
>Ga0180301_10000987_pt1 | contig 22342 bp, 28 predicted proteins | sample GuaBasSediGuay16_FD_121797 | JGI IMG/M metagenome (GOLD analysis project Ga0180301, IMG submission 121797) | Subseafloor sediment microbial communities from Guaymas Basin, Gulf of California, Mexico - Guay16, Core 4569-2, 12-15 cm | ecosystem: Environmental > Aquatic > Marine > Hydrothermal...
ACAAACAAAGATGTTGGCACCTATCAACGGCCTTAAATCGTATTTTTCGATGAAATACTTAGCCTTCTTTGGATGCCAACCCATTGGTTCATCGGTAAGGGAGAAGTTTATCCACATTCCAAACCTACAACTCATCTCCTGCTGGATTTCTTCCATTCTTTCTTCTTTGCTTTTGTGTCCCGACCATTCTAAATATTCTTGGATGAAGTCCCACCAGTTCTTTGGAACGTAGAATTCGACTTTGACGCAATCCTTCTTGTCCATTATCCAGATCTTGCCCATACTACCACCTCAAAAAATTAAACAAAAGCTGCTAATCTAACCTGTATTTGCCCAACTCCAACCCAAAAGCTGTTTTTGATAAGATTCTGTCTTCTTTGCTTGGCCTCTCTTTCTTTCTGTCTTACACTCTTCCAAAACTCCATTTCAATCAACTCATCATATCTTATTTTGCGTCTCATCTTCATCACCTAACTATGTTTTAGCTATAATATAGTTAGAACATAAAATATTTATAGTCTTCGCTATGATATAGCTATAATGAAGCCATTTGAGATTAAATTGATGGGATACGAAGCAATTGAGAAGGTCGTAAAACCAAGCGGAGATTCAGGAAGAGTCTATGTTCCAAAATCGTGGGTAGGAAAAAAAGTTAAGATAATTTTACTAGAGCCAGTTGAAGGATGATGGTTCTTACGCTATTGTAATTCAATAAAAATGTCAAAGAAGCGAATAACAGTTGATGAGATAATGGAAATGCATGAGGAGATTATAGAAAGATATGGTGGAGAGTCAGGAATTCTAAATAGAGGTGAGTTAGAGTTCATCGTTGATCAGGTAAACTATACGAGAAAATCCATTTTCTGGAAAGCTGCCATAATTTTAAGAGGTATCACGTGCGGACATCCATTTTTAGATGGAAACAAACGGACAGCTCTCGAAGCAGCAGATACATTCCTTCGTATACATGGTTATAGGATTTCTGCAAATGATAGGGAAAAAATAGAGTTTATCTTGGATTTAGCGATGCATGGGAAAGAGTTAGATGAAATTGTTGAATGGCTGAAGAAGAACACAGAAAAACTTTAGTAGTTTGTAGAAGTGGTTTTAATATGGAACTGGGCCACACCCAACATAAAGTCAAGAAGGAACGAAGAAAATCAATGTCAAAAGAGTTAAGAAAAGCTTTTGAGGAGAGCTTGAAAGAGAATGATGCTGTTTTGAGGGAATTGGCAAAGCTATAAGATCTTATGAAAGTTAGATATGATAAAAAAGCAGACATATTGCATCTCAAGTTTTCAGACGCTAAACCTGTGGATTCAGATATGGTAAATGATGATGTAGCTGTTTTTTTTAGTGATGAAGGTGATATCGTAAGTGTGGAGCTCTGGAGAGCTAAGGAGTTGATTTTACCAGTTTTTTTGGAGTATTTGAAAGAGGTTTAGAGAAGTGGTAAGGAGTATAAGTCAGATGACGAGCATCGCTATGTATCCCCAATTAGAGTCCTCTGGGCTGATTATCTCAAGTTCTTTACCATCTTCAATTTTTATTTTGTTTACAATATCGCCGGGGATGTCTCCATAATATGATCCGTTCCCAGAATATATCCTGACTGGAATATCTGTTTGTCTGTTTACCACTTTCAAAATCTCGATATTCTCGTCTAACTCTACAAAATAAACTCCTTCTTTCAATCCAGCCCTCTTAAGCTCATTCTCTCTAACTCTCAGCTTAATTTCTTCCACCTCTTAAATAATTACAATTGCAAATCTATCTTTATTGTATCGTTTGGAATAATCATCAACTGGGGCCAAATCTACCTCATACTCTTTATCAGCATTCAGATGTGCCTTGCTAACAACCTCGTCTAGGATCTCAATAATACCGTCTTTGATTATCACTGGAAAATCGCCCTCATTGGATATTTCGATACTGAATTCTGCATCGTCTATTCTACCTTGATAGAACCCGTCTTTAATTCCTATCTTTTTAAATTTGATTAACAACGTATCTGGTATCTTTAATTGCATAAAGACGTTGTTTCATCTCGAAATATATTTAGCTTTCTTTAGATCACTTACTACACAAACATTAAAGCAAATTATTGAAAATAATTCAGCTAAAAAAGAAATTAAAGACCTCTTGCTACTCCAAGATCCTTAGCCATTTTAGCTAACACTCATTCCACTTTGCTTTATGATTGCTCTTAAAGTCCCCCTGTCAAGCTCTTTATGTAATGGTACAACCACAATTCCTGTACCTTTTTTGAACAAAACAATATGACTGCCTCTCTGCCTCTCTACACTCCAACCAGCTTTAACTAAGACTTTGATAACTTCCTCTCCTGAAACTCTTGGTAGTTTCAAACGATCACTTCCACAATTTCGGCTTTCTGCATTTTCTTGAGCTCTTTCTCTTGTAGAACTTCCAGATACAATTCAATAGCTTCTTTTATGTTTTCTAATGCCTCTTCTTTAGTCTTACCTTGAGAAATGCATCCAGGAAGAGAAGGAACAGTAACAACATAATAACCATCCTCACCCTGCTCGAGTACAACTTTAAATTTCATGATGGCTGTTGGTTAAAGAAGTATATTACTGTATTGATGCTAAGATTTGAAGAAAAAAGACATAGTTAATGGTAGAAAGCTAGTTTTCCCCACCACCTCTAATCGCCTCAAACTCCCATTTGATTGTCTCCATCTCTTTCTTGAATCTCTGTTTTTTGAATTCCTTGCTTATTGGTCTAGGGTTCAAATCCCTCTCCCGCACTGTTAATACTAAAATGAATTAACTCAAAAACATTTTTATAACTGTCAAAAGAATTAATTTAAATGAGACAGAGGTTTGTTTTGGATACAACTGCAATAACGGATACAGGGATGAGGGTTAAAGAGGGTTACGAGACTTTATGCCAGTCAGCCCATGAAATTTTGGATTTAATTGCTCAGGCTCGCCTCAAGCTTAATATAAGTTGCTACATTCCATATCCTACTGTTTATAACGAATTGGTGTCTTTCTTAAAGAGATACGAGTGCGAGGATGAAATTTTTGTCAAGCTCGACACCTGGTTGGTCAAAAAGACACCAAACAGGTATGAGGTAAAGATTCCTGCAGCAATATTCTATGAATACGTTTTAACGATGAGACAGAAGGTAAATAAGGGCAGGAGGATTGCTGAAGAGTTTATTTGGGAGAGTTCTGCGATAACTTCGAAGACTGAAAAAGACGATATACAGGCTGAAATTGGTAATCTGGTGAGCAGATTCAGAGAGAAGTACAGAAATGCTTTAAGACAGGGGATATTGGATAGCACTCCAGACTTAGATGTTTTACTTTTAGCTAAGGAGCTTGAGGCTGGTGTTGTGAGCAGTGATGCTGGAATAAAAAAGTGGAGCGAAAGAATGGGGTTAAGGTTTGTTGATGCGATGAAGTTCCCCAGAATGTTGAAGGAATATTTGGCATTGGTAGATTCTAAAGTTGAAATGGAAGAAGAAATCGTTTAAAGTTTAACTACAAAACCAATCATTTTTTAAACTTTCAGAAAACCAACCTTTATGAAAGCTGTAATAATGGCTGGAGGTTACGCTACAAGGCTTTGGCCAATCACCAAAACCAAAGCTAAACCTCTCCTACCAATTGGAAAGAAAAAGATAATAGATTATATCTACGAGAAAGTTAAGAAATTTAGCATTCCAATTATCGTTTCAACAAACAAACGATTTGAGAATGACTTCAAAGAGTGGGCTGAAGACAAAGATATCGAATTAATTGTTGAAGAGACAACAAAAGAGGAGGAGAAATTAGGTGCTGTTAGAGCTTTGGCTGAGATTGCTAAAGGAATTGAAGATGAGATGTTTGTTTTAGCTGGAGACAATCTTTTCTCATTTACATTAGATGAATTTTATGGACACTACAAACAACTGAAAAAACCGCTTACTGCATTGTACGATGTCGGAGACGTTGAACTGGCAAAGAGGTATGGTGTTGCTGAATTAGACGGGCAGAGGATATTGAAATTCTATGAAAAACCTGAAAAACCACCATCGACCTTAGTTGGGATTGGAATTTACGCTTTTCCCAAATATGCAGTTGATATGCTGATAGACTACGTGAAGATCAATCAAAAACACGACAACTTAGGAGATTTTTTGAGCTGGTTGTGCGAAAATACAGAGGTTTACGGCTTCAGTTTCTCAAATGGAAACTGGTACGATGTTGGAAATCCGGACTCTTACATTGAAGCTTTCAAATTTTTCATGGAGAGTTATATAGGCAATGTAGAAATTGATAGGGTTGCAAAGGTCATTGAGCCTGTTGTAATCGAAGACAACACGAAGATTAAGGGTAGGTCAATAATAGGGCCATTTGCCTACATCGGCAAAAACTGTGAAATAGAGAATTCTGATATAAGCGATTCAGTAATATTTAACGGGGTAATACTGAAAAAGACAAAGGTATGGAGAAGCATAATAGATGAAAAGTGTGAGATATGGAATTTAGAATTGAGCAGTTCAATAATCGGCGGGCATGCTAAGATTCAGAGAGGATGAAGGTAGCGATATTGGATGGTTATGTGGATGAACCTTCTTGCTTGGGTGTCCCGCCTTACGTAGCCCCCTACCCTAGATACATTTACGGAATGCTCAAATGCTTAAAGATTGAGGCAGAATACGTTACAATTGATCTGTACAGGCAGAGTAAAGAAATACAAAATAAGTTGAGCAGTTTTGATTTGGTTGTTGTTATTGCAGGAATAGCAGTCCCGGGCAAGTATTTGGGAGGGAAGCCGTTATCTTTGAAAGAGTTGTACAGTTTACGATTTAAAAAATCGGTTTTAGTGGGACCAATAACCTTGGAATTAACAAAAAAGGATAGAAAAAATTTGGAATACTTGGAATATGAAATCGTAGATTTTCCATTCGAGGAAAAATTGTTTGAGTATCTTATCAAATTTCTAAAACGGGATGCCAAATTCAGCTTAGACAAGTTTGCAATTTTAGGGAGTGAAGTTGTAAAAAAGCATCCAGAATATCCTTATCTCATTTGCGAAATTGAAAGCTATCGGGGATGTTATTGGGGTAAATGCTCGTTCTGCATTGAAAGAATTCATGGAGAGCCAGAAATGAGAAACCCCAAGGCAGTCTTGGATGAGATTGAGAGCTTGTACAATACTGGCATAAGGCATTTCAGATTAGGAAGACAAACAGATTTTTTGACGTATATGGCAGATTTTAGTTACGATGTTCCGAAGCCAAATGCAGAGTTTATGAAAAGCTTTCATAGAGAAATCTGGAAGAGATGCCCAAAAATCAAGGTGTTGCATTTAGATAACATCAATCCAAAAACGATAGCTGAATATCCCGGAGAGAGCGAGAAGATAATTAAAACAATAGTGACACATCAAACCCCTGGAAACGTCGCTGCTATGGGTTTGGAGAGTGCAGATGAGAGAGTAATAAAACAAAATAACTTGGCAGCCAATGTTGATGAGGTAAGGTTTGCGATTGAATCGATTAACAAGTATGGAAGGTTCGTTGGCTACAACGGATTGCCTTATTTTTTGCCCGGCATCAACTTCGTGATTGGGCTAAAAGGTGAGACAAAGAAGACGTTTGAAAAGAATTTTGAGTTTTTAAAAGAAATTCTTGATGCTGGATTGTTATTAAGAAGAATTAACATCAGGCAGGTAAAGATTTTCGAGAACACACCAATGCACAAGTTTGGATATAAAAACGTAAATAGACACAAGAAATATTTCAAATCGTTTAAAAAGAGGGTTAGGGAAGAGATTGATAAGCCTATGCTTAAAAAGTTGGTGCCAGTTGGTAGAAAACTGGTAAACTTAAGGTGTGAGGTAAATGACAAAAGAATTACATACGCAAGGCAACTCGCCACGTATCCCTTACTCGTCGGTGTTATTGGAAAATACGAGAAAAACACGTTTTTGGATGCGAGGGTGATTGACTACGGTATGCGTTCAATAATGGCAATAGAGCCATTGAATATAAACTCTGCAGAACCTTGGCAGCTTGAGTATTTGATTAGCAAAAAGCTAGTTGCAAAGGTAATACTAAATAGACCTTATAAAAGCATAGAAGATGTAAAAGAAGTATTAAAAGACAATTTTCAAAGAGTAAAAGATTTTATTTACGTTTGATTCCACTTCTACTTGTTGTAACAATCCTTTAATCACTTCCAACCTTCCTACAACTTTCAACATTTTTATAGCCAATCTCCACAGGAAACGAAGGGCATTGAATATAATAAATTGTGATAAATTCAATTAGATATAAAGAAAATTAGAAAATAAAACTTTTTAGGATGTTATTATTTCAAGATAAATAAATGTTCAAATGGTAAAGTTCTTAAAGTATGGTGGAGTTGTTACAATGATATTTATGAACGTCTTCAACAAACTCTTGACGACAACATCCATATTTAAAAGTAGGGATGTTTTAAGACACACCTATACACCCAATCAACTACCACACAGAGATGAGCAGATTGAGGCGTTGGCATCCATATTAGTTCCAGCCTTAAAGGGCGAGACACCATCTAACATCCTCGTTTACGGAAAGACTGGCACTGGCAAAACAGCCACAATTAAATTTGTAGGCAAGCAGTTAGAGGAGGTTAGCATTAAAATGGATGTGAAGTGTCATGTACACTACTTGAACTGTGAGGTTATAGACACCCAGTATAGAGTTTTGGCAAACATAGCCAAGGTTTTTGGAAGAAACGTTCCGATGACTGGTTGGCCCACAGATCAAGTTTATGAGGAGGTAAAGAGGGCAATAGATGAAGAGGACAGAACGGTTATTATTGTTCTGGATGAGATAGACAAACTAGTAAAGAAGGGAGATGAGGTGTTGTACAACCTTTCAAGAATAAATTCTGAGTTAAAGAGGTCGAGAGTCAGCATTATTGGGATATCTAATGATTTAAAGTTCAGAAACTTTTTAGATCCCAGAGTTAATAGCTCATTGAGCGAGGAAGAGATCGTTTTCCCGCCTTACAATGCTGAACAGCTAAGGGATATACTTCAGCAGAGGGCAGATTTGGCTTTTTACGATGGTGTTGTTGGTGAAGGGGTTATTGACCTCTGCGCCGCATTGGCTGCCCAAGAACATGGAGATGCGAGAAAAGCTTTGGATTTGTTGAGAGTCAGTGCGGAAATTGCTGAAAAAGAAAATGGAACAAAAATTACGGTTGAACACGTAAAGAAAGCTGTTAAAAAGATCGAGGCTGACCACGTCATTGAAGTAGTAAGGACATTACCAACACAATCCAAGGTTTTGCTTTTTGGGATGATTTTACTGACAGAATCGGGAATAAACAAGTTCACAACTGGCGAAGCTTATTCCATCTACAAAAGTTTGTGCAGGCGGGTAGGGTTAGACATATTGACGCAGAGAAGAATTAGCGATTTGATTTCTGAATTGGATATGCTTGGAATAATCAACTCAATAGTTATATCAAAGGGTAGATATGGCAGGACGAGAGAAATAAAGCTAGATGTACCAATTAATCCTGTAAAGAATACGATATTGGAAGACTACAGGCTTGAGAGTCTTTCAGAGTTTGAAAGGCAGATAAGGAGTTCTTCAACGTTGAATATTTTTGATTCTTAATTTTTATATTTTTATATTTTGTATTTTGATTATCCCAATCCTTAGATCATTCAACAGTCACACTTTTAGCTAAATGCCTCGGCTTGTCTATTTCACAACCCCTCTCCTTAGCCGTGTAGTATGCAAGAATTTGTAGAGCAACAGATTGTGTTATTGGAGAGAACATTGGATTTGTTTTTGGAACTTTAACAACCCAATCAACGTATTTATCTATTTCCTTGTCATCCTCATTTGCTATAGCAACAACGATAGAATCTCTCGCCTTAACTTCCTTTATGTTGTTCAGCATGATTTCATAAGTTGGGTCTTCAATAACCGATGCTATTACAGGCGTTTTTTCACCGAGCAGTGCAAATGGACCATGTTTCAATTCTCCAGCAGGATATCCTTCAGCATGTATGTAAGAAATCTCTTTCATCTTCAAAGCCCCTTCTAAAGCTATTGGATAGCCTATGCCTCTCCCCACGTACATCATGTTCTCAAATTTAGCCAGTCTTTTTGCAATCTTTTCTATCTCATCCTTGGCATCCAAAATCCTCTGAATTCTTTCTGGAATTAGCTTTAACTCTAAAATCAACTCATTGATTTCATGTCTTGGCAAGTTTGCGAGTTTTAACGCCAAAACGTACAAAACGATCAATTGAGCAATGAAAGATTTTGTAGCTGCAACGCAGATTTCTGGGCCTGCCCTGATGTATAACGTGTGATCGGCTATTCTAGTTGCCGTGCTGCCAAGAACGTTTGTAATCGTAACAACTCTCGCCCCGAACTTCTTAGCTTTTTTCATTGCCTCAAGCGTATCAGCAGTCTCTCCAGACTGTGTTATTGCTATCGCCAATGGTCTTCCTACTAATAAAGGGTGATAATTGAATTCGGATGCATACTCAACTCTAACTGGAATTCCCGTTAATCCCTCAATAACATATTTTCCAATCAGTCCTGCGTGATATGACGTGCCACATGCGATTATTAAGATTTCGGAAATTCCAGCAGCAAAACTCACATCCAACTCAATCTCATCTGAAACGTATTCTGATAGAGTGTCTTCAACTACTTTCGGTGTTTCATGAATTTCCTTGATCATGAAGTGGTCATAACCACTCTTCTTAGCATCTTTAATACCCCAAGGAACCAATTCAATCTGTCTATCAACTTCCACACAATCATTCAAAATTTTAAAACCATCATCAGTAAGAATTACAATATCTCCGTCCTGCAGGTAAACGATCCTGCTTGTATATTCTAATATGGCCGTAACGTCAGAGGCTAAGAAAAACTCTTTGTCTCCTACACCCAATATTAGTGGACTTTTATACCTGCAAGCAACCAGTTTTCTCTCATTCGCACACATCGCAACGAAGGCATAAGAACCTCTAAGATTTACAATGCAGTTAATTACTGCGTCTTCAATGGAATTTTTATAGTATTTCTCAATTAGATGCGGGATTACCTCAGTATCAGTTTCAGATTTGAATTCATGCCCCTCCTCAATCAACTTTTCCTTTAACATTTGAAAATTGGATATTATTCCGTTGTGAACAACTGCAATGTTATTTTTACAATCTGTGTGGGGATGAGCGTTGCTTTCTGATGGCTTTCCATGGGTAGCCCACCTTGTATGCCCAACACCCAAAGTTCCATCGCCGATGCTGTATTCCTCAACATCTCCAATAGCCCCGACCTTTTTGACCAAGCTCAACTTACCATTACCAATCGCAACACCCCATGAATCATATCCCCTATATTCCAATCTCTTTAACGAGGAAATTATAACTTCATCAGCTCTCCTAAAACCTAAGTAACCTACAATCCCACACATTCACAACACCTTTGTGTTGTCTGGGATTATACCATCCAACAGCTTAAGAGGTTTAACCTCAACAAAATTTCCAATAATGCAGCCAGGCTTTGCTGTAACGTTTGATGCAAGAATGCAGCCCTCTCCAATAAACACACCTGTATTAATCTTGTGCCATTCCTCACCAACCTTAACTTCTGTTTCGTCAGATACTGCACTGCAGTTTGATGAGATGATAGTTCCAGAGTCAATTACTGAGTTTTCAATGTTCGAATTACTTCCAATTCTAACATTATCTCCAATCACACAGTTTGAGATTAAGGTTAGAGGTGAGACCGTTGTGTTATCTCCAATGGATGTATAGGGCATTATAACACTATTAGGTCCAATCTTACAGTTCTCCCCTATAATAACCGGGCCTCTAATGTACGTGTTCGATTTTATTATCGTATTTTTTCCAATTATTACATCTCCAATAATCGTGGCGTTCTGCTCAATTTTTCCTCCAATCTTTTTGCCGTAGAACTCCATTGCTAAGTCATTGACTCTCAGAATGTCCCAAGGATAAACTATATCAAGCCATTTACTCCCCTCAACACACCTAAATTCATATCCTTTTTCAATCATGTTATTTATTACATTACTCAAGCTCGTCTCGTTACCGATTTCTTTAAAAACTGATTTGTCAAAGCAGTATATTCCTGTGTTTGCTAGATTGCTAATTTCATCTTTCGGTTTTTCAACTATTTTTTCCACCACTCCATCTCTCACAACTAAAGCTCCGTACTTCGATACTTCCTTGACGATTTTGTAAAGTATTGTAAACGGTTTATTAGCCAACTTGATTGTCTTGTCGTCAACTATGTTGTCGCCAGAAACAACAACAAATTCATCGTCAACGAACTCCTCAGCCTGCTTCAACGCATGTGCAGTTCCTAGTTGTTGCTCTTGAAATGCATATCGTATTTTAACACCAAATTTCCCTCCATCTTTAAAGTAATTCATTATTCTTTCCTTCTTGTATCCCACAACTAAAACAATATCAAATATCCCCGCTTGCTTTAAGGCATCAATAACGTATTCAAGAATTGGCTTGTTTGCAACTTTAATCATAACCTTTGGCTTTGTAGCAGTAAAGGGACGCAATCTCTGCCCCTCTCCTGCTGCTAAAACTATGGCTTGCATCTAAAACACCTTCGAGTACGGCTCTATAAACCCCTCAACTTTTGTGTGGGGGGCTAAAAACACGTCATTCCCTATCATACATCCGACATTTATGGATACATTTATTCCCGTCTTAACGTTATCTCCTACTACCGCCCCTAACTTACGCCTTCCCGTTGGTATTTTTCTTCCTTTAATTGAAACGTGTATTTCTTTATCATCCAATCTGAGGTTTGCTATCTTCGTTCCCGCCCCAAAATTGCAATTTTCCCCGATAATTGAATCTCCCACGTAGTTGAAGTGGGGTATCTTTGTGTTGGTCATAACAATAGAATTCTTTATCTCGCAAATTCCAATGTGACAGTTGTTGCCAATCGTTGTGTACGGTCTTATGTAACTGTTTGGCCCAATTTCGCAATTTTTGCCTATGATTGTAGGACCGACTATGTACGAGCCAGATTTTATGATTGTATCTTCACCAACAACAACTTTTCCTTTGATAACGACGTTTTCCTCAATTTTTCCTTCAATTTTTCTCTCTATTTTGTTGAGCATGTATTCATTTGCTTTTAGCATGTCCCAAGGGTATCCTATATCTATCCATTCTTCAATTCTTACAGCTTTAAATTTTTCATTGTTGGCTATGGCCAATGATATTGACTCCGTAATTTCATACTCACCCCTGATTGAAAGTTGTGTTCTCTCTACATAATCAAGGATTTTCTCATCAAACTTATAGATTCCAGCGTTGATTAGGTTTGTTGCTGGTTTTTCTGGTTTTTCTATTATCGATTTAACAAAACCATTTTGTATTTCAACAACACCAAAGTCTTGTGGATTCGGGACCTCTTTAACTGCAATAACATTTCCATTAGCTTTTACGATTTTGGTTATGTCATTACTACTCACAATCGCATCCCCATTGAGCATTAAAAATTCATCGTTTACGAGATGAGATGCTGCTTTTAAAGCGTCTGCAGTTCCTTGCTGTTTTCTTTGTGTAGCGTATTCAATTGATACATTGTTCCATTCTTTTCCAAAGTGATTCCTTACCCTCTCATCTTTGTATCCAACAATCAATACTACCTCATCTATCCCAGCTTTTACCAATTCGTCAATTAAATGCTCAAGAATTGGTTTGTTTGCTATTGGAAGCATTACTTTAGGCTTTGTAAAAGTTAAAGGACGCAATCTTGTCCCCTCTCCAGCAGCAAGTACTACAGCTTGCATCATTTCTTACTTTATTAGCCCTACTTAAATTTTTTTATGAACTCACCACCAGAATTTCAAACTTTGAAGTTGGTCAAATCTTGATATTTATCATCTACGATACTCAAATAACAAACCAGTAAACCACCTTGCAATGGCAACATCGTATTCTGCTACCCTTAAAAACGCTTCAACTATTAACTTCTGCTTAAATTCTTCGTCAAAATTCTCTAATCTGTTAATAACTTTTTTATACTGGTTTTTGCTTGAAACAACAATACAATTAGCTTTTGCTGCTGCCCTGATCAGTGTAACACCACCAATGTCTATGTTTTCAATGCTCTGCTCTTCTTCAAACGGATACAGGTCAACCACCACAATGTTTATCTCACCATTAAACATCATTTCGTAAAGCTTGGGATGTAGCGTTTTAATCCAGCTAGTCTGTTTAATTCCAACGATTTCGGAAATTGATTTCGCTTTAATTCCATTATCCATCAAAAATTTGGCAGTTCCATCACTTGCCATGATTTCATACCTTTTGGCAATCTCCTTAGCTAATTCTAAAACACTTGGTTTGTCATGAACAGAAATTAAGGCCTTCATGTTTTGTTTTTGACTATTGTTCTATTTGTTCTATTGTTCTCACTCTACCTCTATCTCCCCGCCAACATCCAGTATTTGGCAGTTAAATCCCTCTTTGTCAAGTAACGTCTTTAAACCCTTAGCATTCTCAATTTTTTCTAAGCTGTAATGAATGGGGATAATTAATTCTGGTTTTAATCTCTTAAACTCATTCAAGTAATCTCCATAGTAATCTGGAAAGCATGCTGTAAAAACGACTTTAACACCCTCAACATCTGGAAACTTTGCGGAATCTCCTGCATGTAGAATGCCTTTGTAAAAATAACTGCAACTCTCCTTAGCCCTCCAGCACCAACTCTCAAGAACTCTAATTCCATCAATCTCCATTCCCGGCTTTGCTTCTATGCCTTGCAGATTGAACTCCTCAAGAGTTGCCTTTGGAGCAATCAACTTTTTAGCATTCAGTCTCTCAAATTTCTCCTTATCAAAGTGATCTGAATGTTCATGTGTCACTAGAACAATCTCAACATCTTCATAAGGCTCCACGATGTAGTTTGGGTCTATTAAAATGTGTTTTTCATCCATGATTTCAACACAGGAGTTTCCAAGCCATCTGATCTTCATGTTGTTATCTATATTTGTTTAATTAGATAAGTTTAACGAGTTTTGCAGAATTTCGTAAAACCCTTATAGTCTTTTTCATTACACACTGCATGAATAAAACTGTAAAAAATGGTAATTTGAAGCAGAATGTCATCCTTTTGGGCATAGTTAGCTCTCTAAACGATCTAAGCAGTGAGATGATACTTCCCATCCTTCCAAAGTTTATCACAATGTTGGGAGGTGGTAGTTTAGCCATTGGATTGATTGGTGGGTTGATGGAGAGCATTTCCAGCATTTTGAAGGTTTTTTGTGGTTACTTGTCGGATAAAACTGGGAAAAGGAAGATATTTGTGTTTTCTGGCTATCTCAATTCATCAATTTTTAAATTGATGTTGTCTTTTTCAAAGGCTTGGCAGCACGTTTTAATATTCATGAGTTTTGAAAGAGTGGGCAAAGGCTTGAGGACGGCTCCAAGAGATGCAATAATAGCCGATTCTATGTCCGAAAGGGGCAAAGGATTTGGAATTCACAGAAGTTTAGACACATTGGGGGCGATTTTTGGCTCTTTATTTGCTTTTATTTTGCTGTGGTACAGTTTTAAGCTCAACTTGATCATACTCATTGCAGCAATCGTATCATTCTTTTCTTTAATCCCACTAAGCCATGTGAGGGAAGTTAAAGGTAAAAAGCAAGATGTTTCATTAAACGTTGGTTTAAAAATGCTACCAAAACAACTTAAGTTTTTCATAATCATATCAGCGATCTTCGCATTAGCGAACTTCAGTTACATGTTTTTCCTCTTAAAAGTCCAAGAGAGTTTTTTAGATGGATCGTATAAGGATATAATGCCCGTTCTGCTTTACGTGTTGTTTAACGTGTTTTACGCTGCCTTTGCCATCCCGTTTGGAATACTTTCAGACAGAATTGGAAGGGATAAGGTAATTGCATTTGGATATCTAATGTTTTCAGTAACAACGTTGGGTTTTGCGTTTTTTAATTCGATGCTCGCATTTATCATTCTGTTTGCTTTGTATGGCATTGTCTTTGCAATAGTCGATGGAAATCAAAGGGCTTTTGTTTCAGATTTGTCAACAAAGGAGTTGAGAGCTACTGCCTTAGGCACGTATCATACCACAGTGGGACTTTTAGCTTTACCTTCAAGCTTGATAGCTGGAGTTTTGTGGCAAATCTCACCTAAACTAACCTTCATTTTTGGTAGCCTATTTGGTTTTGTTTCCGTTATATTATTTACAATATTTATTCAACACTTCAAAAATTAATTTGAATCTTTATACAGGCTTTAATTCAAATTTCTTTTTATTCATTTGAGGTTGTTATGCAGGATGATGTTGCGCTAAAAATCATTTACGAGTTTGTTGGAATGGTTAGTTCTAGAAAGAATGATTCTAAATTGATTTTAGAAATATCCTAACAAATCAACAAAATAATAAATATAGCTAAGCTTATAAAACGATGCTCAACCAATTTCTATGGATTCTTCACTGGCTTTAATAATCTCGATACTTGCCATCTTAGCCCTAATACGATTGAAGATGAACATAAGCCTTTCAATTTTTATCGGGGCTTTAATTTTGGGGCTGCTAACATTGGGCATCAACAGTTTAACCAAAATTTTACTTATCATTACAGGCTTGAACACGATAAAGATTGTGACAATCGTGTTGTTAGCCTTCACACTGGGCTATTCAATGGAGTACTTCAAACTACTCGAAAAACTGGCTTTTGCAACGCAAAACATGCTTGATAGCTTTAGCGTTGCTGTACTACCAGCACTCCTCGGTTTTTTGCCGATGCCCGGTGGAGCTTTAATTTCCGCTGTAATGATAAAAGATTTGGTTAAAAAATACGAAATCGATTCCGAAACAGCAACGTACATCAACTACTGGTTCAGGCACCTATGGGTTCCTACATGGCCCCTTTATCCAAGCTTCATTATAGCCTTAGCCGTTGTTGAAGTGAACTACATTCGAGTAATTGAGGCTAATTATCCAATAACGATAGCAGCGATTGCTGTCGGATTGTACTTTATCAGACACTTGGGAATTAAGTTTAGATGGAGTTCCAACGATTTTAAGCAAATTGTTATCTCACTATATCCAATAATCATAATCACTCTGTTGGCTTTGTTGGTGAGGTTAGACTTACTTGTAACGCTCTTAATGTCTTTGCTCATACTCTACCTTCACAAAAAACCAAATATTGGTGATTTGAAGAACATCTTAAGTAAAACGATCGATGTCAAGTTAATCGTACTGGTTATGGCTGTCATGAGTTTTAAAGGTTTGATAGAAGAGACAAATGCAGCATTGGCTTTTTTCAATCATTTAAATACTGCAAACATACCAATACCCCTTGCAGCTTTCTTGTTATCCTTTACAATTGGTTTTGCAACGGGAATTGAGATGAGTTACACGTCCATTGCCTTACCACTACTGACAGCGTTTACTGGCATCTCATCAACTTTCAACGCTGCAAACTTTATGATTGTGTTTGCTGCGGGCTATTTGGGGGTTATGATCTCTCCATTGCATCTTTGTTTGGTTTTAACAACGGAATACTACAAAGCCGACATAAGGAGGGTCTACAGAATGCTCATCCCGACCATGATGGCAACAACATTGATTGTTTTATTCGTATTTTTATCCGCTTTCTCGTTAATTGCAATTTCTTCAATTTAATACCACAAAAACTAAAAATTTTTTATATTTTTTTATCAGATTCATACAAAATTTTTTTAAACTGTGAGCTAAATTTGGAAATGTGAAAAATCCAATAAGAACGACAGTAGCATTCGATGAAGAGACTGCCAAAATACTTGAGGAGTTGAGAGATTCGGGTTTATCTCAAAGTAAGATCGTGAGGAGGGCTTTGAAGCTTTATTACACATTCAAAGATCTGGAATCCCATGAAATTGAGAAACTCAGAACCTACTTTGAAATGCTGGCTGAAGGTGAACATGTAATTCTCGATTTAGATCATCTAGTATCCTTTTTAAGGCTCATCGAAACACACCCTGAGAAAGAGGAGTTTTGGAAAGTGCACAAAGAAATAGCGAAAAACCATGCAGAGGAGTTTAGAAAAATGGAGGTAAATCGAATCCTTAAAAGACTCGAAACATGCAATTTTTTAGGCTAAGAAAATCTGGAAGTGATTACACTCTTGTGTTTGGAAACAAAAACGTTAAAAAATTCATTAGAATGTTTTTGGAGGAAGTTTTTAAAGAATTGGGTAAAGATGTTGAGATTAAGGAAAATCTAACAAAACTGAGAATAAGGATTTAGATATTAACAATTCGACACACTTTTAAATGTTGAAGACAGGTATATACTATGCAAAATAAGTTGGTTGATGTTGAAAAAGCCGTTGAACTGATTAATGATGGAGATACAGTGACCTTAAGCGGAGTTTCAATGGTAAGAGCTCCGATGGGTTTTGTTAGGGAAATTATCAAAGCTGGAAAGAAAGATTTGTATCTCATAGACAGGGAGCCTGGTATGGACTTCGACATACTCATTGCTGCGAAAGCTGTTAAAAAGGTTAGAGTTGCGATGCTTGGATTTGAGCTTTTCGGCTTGGCTTTGAATTTCAGAAAGGCTGTTGAAAATAAAGAAATCGAGTGGTTGGAGGATACTTGCGGAGCTATAACGAACGCTTTAAGAGCTGGGGCATCGGGAATGCCATTTGTAGTTGTCAAGGGTGTGTTGGGGACGGATTTGGTCAGCATACATGAAAAAGAGGGAACATGGAAGGTCATCGAAGACCCATTTACCGGAGAAAAAATTTTGGCTGTTAAAGCGATTAATCCAGACGTTGCAATAATTCATGTGCAAAAAGCCGATAAATACGGAAACGCAAGCATTGAAGGCTCTCGCTTTGAAGACGTTTACAAAGCAAAGGGGGCTAAAAAGGTGATAATTACTGCTGAAGAAATTGTTGATACCGAATACTTCATGAAGTATCCTGAGAAAAACACAATTCCTTACTTCTACGTTGATGCTGTTGTTCACATGCCTAAAGGAGCATATCCAACTGCCTGTCCCAACTACTACAATCCAGATTACGATGAGATTAGAAGGTATTTGGCGATGTGCAGGGAGGGTAGGGTTGATGAGTATATAAAAGAATGGATTGAGAGGTGAGATTATGCATGTTGCAGATGTTGTGATTAAGGCAATGGCAATGGAGATTGGCGATAATGACATCTTTTTGCACGGTTTAGCCTCACCATTGCCGGCTTTGGCAATGCATCTGGCTAAGCTTACACATGCACCAAATATGGTTTATATAAACGTTGCAGATGCTTTGGATCCTGAGCCAAACAGCTATAAATTATGTTTATCTTCAGCGGATCCAAGACACGCCGTAAATTCGAAAGGCATTATAGAGTTGCTTGAGACGTTTGATTTGGCTGCTAAGGGCAAGCTTACAGGGATGTTCCTAGGTGGAGCGCAAATAGATTCAAAGGGTAACATCAATCTGACGTGTATAGGTGATTACTATTTACCAAAGGTAAAGTTGCCAGGAGGAGCGGCAGCAGCCTATTTAACACCCTTGGTTAAGAAGCTCATCATCTGGACAACAAACCATTCAAAGAGGGTTTTTGTTGAAAAACTTGACTTTGTTACAGGTTTGGGATATGAAGAGGGTAAACAAAAGGATGTAACCATAATAACAAACATGGCAGTGTTTAAAACAGTTCAAGAGGGTTTTGTTCTGAAAAGTGTTCATCCCGATGTTACAGTGGAAGAAGTGGTGGACAACATGTCCTTCTCACCTGTTGTAAAGGAAGTAACAACAACACCCGTGCCGAGTGAAGAGGAATTAAAGCTGATCGAGAAGCTGGATCCCGATGGTGTTAGGTTCTCAGAGTTTAAAAGATAATTTTAATTTTTATTAAATTTTATTAAAAAGTTTCTCATACTGTAAAATTATTGTAACACAAAAGTAACACATTACAAAAACTTGAATATTAGTTTTGGCTATGGCGTTTCGCTTTGAATGTGATAAGGTTGTGAGATTAAAAAAGATGAGACCTGAGTATATGATCCAAAAAGTTAACGCTTCTCCCTTGGCATACAAATGATCTCTTTAACTTGCATATCAAAGAAGTTGTTCATGTGCGCAGGCAATACAACGATAGCTGTATCTGCTCCCCTGCTCCTACCACCTACGGCAACAACTTCTTCGATTGGAATAGCTCCACCATCAGCAGCCATAATCGTTATTTCAATGCAAACTTTCAATCCATGACCAAAAAGAGAGCGTAAAGCCTCAGCAATAGCCTCCGTCCTCGAAACCCCACCGAGTTTTCTGCTTATGCTTCTCTCCAGCCCTGATAGGATGTGGGATTGCCTAACAACCCTAACACCATTTTGCTTTAAAAACTCTTCAGCTTCCTGGCTCATGGAGTCTTTGCCTACACCAACAAAACCCGTGTGATACGTGACAACGACTAAATTGATACCTTCAGCAACCTCTAAGGCTTTCTTAGCAGTCTCCCCCGTTGATGATGCCACAACCAGATACTTTATCTCTAATTGCTTAGCCCTATCCACCGCCAGCCTTAAAGTTTCGTCAGTGTTTTGTTTACCGGGTTTTTCAAAGTAAACGATGTTCTCTTTCATGCAACTCTTTTAACATTCGCTCTTAAAATTCTTATCTTTTTAAGTTTCAGTTTTCAAGGTTCAAGAACAAAAACTTGAAGTTCGAAACAAATTAAACAACCTTTTTATATTCTTAACATTACACTAGTCGATGTTACCCGATGTCCAACTTTTAAGACCTGAAGTTCCAATTGGATTGAGCAGAGTTGGGGCTACGGGAATCAAAAAACTCGTTCAGGTTGAAAGAAAGGAGAAAAGACCAATCATCTTGATTTCAACTTTTGACATCTTTGTAGATTTACCTTCGGACAGGAAGGGCGTAAATCTTAGTAGAAATTTTGAGGCTATTGATGAGGTTATTGAAAGTCTAACTTCCAGACCTGTCAAGAACGTTGAAGAGTTGAACATAAAGATAGTTGAGAATTTGTTGAATAGGCATGAATATGCCACAAAGGCAGAAGTAATAATGACCTCTGAACTCATCATGCGTAAAAAAACACCAACAACCAAACAAAAGACGCAAGAAGTTGTCAAGATTTTTTGTGAGGCAAAGAAGTGGAGGAATGGGAAAAAGCTTGTTTTTATTGGAGTTGAGGTTAGCGGTATTACTGCTTGTCCATGTGCCCAAGAGCTTGTTAGGGCTAAAGCAATTGAGGAACTTGTAGCTATGGGCTATGATAGAAATGAGGCTGAAAAAATAGTGAATAGTCTTCCAATAGCAACCCACAATCAAAGGGGGAGAGCGAGTGCCAAAATTCAGCTAACGGATGAGTTTACAGCATCAATAGACCAATTAATTGAGATAGCAAAGAGTTCAATGAGTTACGACATCTATGAGATTTTAAAGAGAGAAGATGAATTGGAAGTTGTTTACAAAGCCCATCAGAATCCGAGGTTTGTTGAGGATAGCGTTAGAATAATGGCTAAGGCTACAATTGAGAAATTTAGAGATGCTCCAAATAGCATAGTTGTTATGTTCAGACAGGAGAATGAAGAAAGCATACATCAACATAACGTGATAGCTGAAAGAGTGGCAACGATAGGAGAGCTTAGGAATGAAATTGGGGAATAAAGTCTCCCTTTTTCTCCTTCTTGTTCTCGTCCCAACTCAAGCATCGGAAATTTTAGAGGTTTGTCCAAACCCTTACGGTAGTGATGGTGCTGAATACATTAAGCTAAAAGTGGATAAACTATGTATTCTGACAGATGAAGAGGGAGAATTAGTAATAAACAAAACTGGTACAATCACCATTGCAAAGAACTCAACGGAATTCTACAATGCATTTGGTTACTTGCCAGACTACGAATTCCCCAAAAGGTTTGCTTTGTCTAATAACGGTGAAAGTATATTTTTGATTGAAAATAACACGACCGTTGACAGATTTACTTATGGAAAAAGTGGATTGAATTTCATGGATGACGGAGTAATTTACTTCAAGAAAGGTGGGGGATGGGATTTTAAATATCAGGACTGGAGCGATTTTGATACAGTTGAAGACTTCGTCAGGGGTAGGATTTTTGTTACACCTTACAATTACACGTTTAGTTGTGATGGTACGATAATAGCTTCATACACCTTCACAAACTTTGAACTACTTGAAAATACAAATGTAAATGAAATTTACGTTGATGCAACGCCTGTAGGAGGTGTGCCGGTTGAAGAAATTGAGATAGCAAAAAACCACAACGTTCATTTTTTGAACTCAAAATCTTACAAAAACTTCCACTACAAATTTGGTGTTTGCGGAGATAAAGTTGTTATAACGACGGAGAACTGGGTTTGGAGTAACAGAGGATATATAGTTGAGTTCGAGAGTAAAAAAGTTTCTGAACTGTTGAAAAAAGTCTTGGAACATGACAAGATTTACAATGCCAAACCGGGAAATGTTGACGGTGTTAAAGGTGTTGAAAGGTTTGAAAACGGAAAAGAATCAAACTTTGAAGGATACATTGAAGTTTTTGTAATCCCCGACAGAAATCCAATTTTTGAAGTAATTTCCAATGCAGAAAACAGATTGTACATCTCAACCCCTTACATGGATTTCAAGTGGTACAACGGCACTCCACTACTTGATTCCATTAAAAAGGCAGCTAAAACTGCAGAAGTAAAAATTTTGCTCGATTCAAAATATAACAAGGATAAAAACATTAACACCATTAATTTTTTGAATAGAATTGCAAAAGCCGAAAAGCTTAACATTGAAGCAAAGCTAATTGAATTGAAAGGATTTGATTCTTTACACGGCAAATTGATTATAGCTGACAATAAGGTGGTAATTACCTCAGCAAACTTCAACATGTACGGTTTCAAGCTGAACAGAGAGGTTGGAATTGTTATATACAGCAAAGAAGTTGCTGATTTCTTGGCAGAACAGTTTATGGATGATTTTAGTGAAAAACAAACAAAACTTGATTATATCGAGCTACTTCCGTCTTTGATTTTGTTGTTGGCAGCTTTGTTCATAGTTTTCAAGGCGTTGAAGGAGAGGTTTTAATGAAAGTTCGTTAAGAACTTAAGCGTGCTTCGCAACTTTTTCCTTGTAAATACCTGAAATTTCCTAAATATAAGGTTTGGTAATGGAAATACAATGTTCAAAAGAATAGTTCAAAAGTAAAAACCCTCACAATTAGAAAAAAGTTTAATAGTTTTTAAGATTTAATTTAAAACGATGGATGATAAAGCAAGGCTAAGTTTGGACATGATTATCGGCGTCTCCATCTTTTTATTCGTATTCATCTATGTGGCTCAATTTTTACCTTCAGTTTTCGCTGATGTCAGGAGTGAGATCTCGTTATCTCATGAAGCTTACAAGGTCGCTGTAATGCTTGCTGAAGATCCAGGGAGATGGGATAACGGGAGTATGAACGGGACGGGATGGGAGAGTTACTGGGATCAATCTGAATACCCCGATATTGTGTTTAGACCCGGCTTAGCTTTTTCAAAAGATACGCCGTGTTATTTGAGCTACAATAAGATTAAAGCCTTTCAAAGAGCTGTTGACCAGAATTATACAAGAATTAAAGAGTATCTTGGTTTAAAGACCCCCGATAACGATTATGAATTCAACGTTTCTCTTCAAACCTTGAATTCAAAACCTTACAGAAGGGAGCTAATCCAAGACTGGGATGGAAACTACACTTTGAATGCAGGAAGACCACTCATAACAACACAGGTAGCAAGATTTGAAAGGATTGTGTGGATAGATGATATAGAGGCGATAACTGGAAACATATCAATCGATACAGATAAAGGGGCTTACCCAACTAGTATTTGTTCTGGCTCTGGAACAGGTTTAAATTGTAGCTTTAGTTACACATATCCACTCACGATGTTAGTGGTTGATGTGCTCAACCAATACCAACCTTCACCAAAAGTTTCGTTATGTCTTGATGTGGGGTCTTGCACCTCTGGATCATGTAGAATAGGCGGACCCAACAAACTCTGCCTGAATAACAATAGCATCTGTGAATCGCTAGAAAATAAGAGGTACGATTTAGTAGACTTAGCAAATCAACTGCTCAGTAATGCTGGTGCAAAAAACGGTGATGAAATATGCATTAAAGTATCAGTCAGAGATGTAAATGTAAAGCTCTATACATCGGATACGATAGACTACATCGCTGGCAATCCAACAGCAAAACTGGTGGTGGTGGTATGGCGATGAACGACAAAGCTCAAGCTTTAACTTTAGAAGGTGTTACCGCTGCTTTGTTACTTTTACTTGC
>Ga0180301_10000988_pt1 | contig 22319 bp, 19 predicted proteins | sample GuaBasSediGuay16_FD_121797 | JGI IMG/M metagenome (GOLD analysis project Ga0180301, IMG submission 121797) | Subseafloor sediment microbial communities from Guaymas Basin, Gulf of California, Mexico - Guay16, Core 4569-2, 12-15 cm | ecosystem: Environmental > Aquatic > Marine > Hydrothermal...
ACTGGGGAGATTCTTAGAGTGGTCACATTCTTGGCTTCCTCAAACTTTGATTTTCTCAGAATTGTTGATGTTGGGGCGGGCTATGGCTACTCGACTCTATGGCTATATCTTGGGGCTCTAGAATCATCCAAAGACTTTGAGGTCTTAGCCATAGAAATCTCGAAGAGAAGAGCTGAATTCATAAGAAAAATAGCTGATTTATATGGATTAAAAAACATATTTGTCTTCGAGGAGGACGCTAAGAAGGCACTTAGTAGAATAGAACCTCCAATACATGTTGTCTTTCTAGATGCCGAGAAAAGGATGTACGGCCGCTACCTAGAGATAATCTTAGAGAAAATCCCCCTAAAGGGTATTGTCATGGCGCATAACGTTATTGGCTTTCGCAATACAATGAGGAAATTTTTAGCGATGATCAGCGACGTCTCGAAATGGAAAACGATAATATTCTCTGGGGATTCAGAGGGTCTAAGTATATCAATAAAGATTGGTGGAGATAATGGATACTAAGCATAACCATTGCAATGCTAGATGGAAATTTTTATCTAGGTTCGTTTCTTCTTGTTTCTGTCTTATGGTTTGTGTATTAGCTAGTTACTTTGAAGAAATTCTGGTAGTGTCTTTTGGGCTGTCTTCATTTTTATTATGTTGCTAGATTCTATCACTTCTTTCGGGTATATCCTAAGTTTTGACAATGCGTATCTTAGTGCTTCCTGGAAATTCTGAAACTTTACTGGTTTACTTCTAAGTGCTCTTCTGACGCTCTCTCTCACATACCATACTCCTATGGGCATGTAGTGTTCTGGGTAGGCCTCACGTATGACTATGACTCCTGCTTGTCTCCCAATTTTGCTTAGGTACTCTGTCACTGCGAGTCTTGTTGCGTAGTAGCATCCTCCTATACTCGCATATTCGGTTCTTCCCCAGTGGAGTTCGTAGTCTCCTCCTATCGCTATTGAGTTTCCAAAGAAGTTCCATGATGAACCTGGCCACCAGATCTCTATGAACTCGTATTTCCATGTGTCTGGGAAGAGGATCACTATGAATTTGTCTCCCAAACCACTATATTCAAATACCAGGTAGTCTCCTATGATTGATTTTTCTCTAATTATGTTGTCTCGTAACCACTTAGACAGGATACAGTCCACAGCAGTTATGCTCCACCTCGTCGGGACCAGTTTTCTCTCAAGTTTTGTGCCTAGGATCCCGGCACTCAGACCCTGAATTATTTTTGATACCATAACACCGCTCCTATAGAGGTACACCATAGCGTCTAATGCCCTCAGGTCATCATCCTCAAAAACTTTCTCAAGAAACATTATCGTGCCTTTTGCTGATATTTCCAGAGATTTTATCGGACCACCAACGCCTATCGGCTGCACATACGGATCGATAATTATGCTTCTGTATATCCGATCGAGCTCTGCATACGCATCTACCGATCTTCTTGACAGAACTGTATCAACGATTTTGTCATAGAAGTTTCCTAGCCGATTTGGCCTTCTGACATCGATTTTTCTCATACCCCTTATAAGTGAAAGTCTCATGTCTAGGAATTCGTCTATTGCTCTAAATGACCAGAGCTCGGGCATACCCAGAATCTCAATATCTCCCTTCTCGGGGTGTAGAAGAGGGCCGACGAAGACTTTTGGATATCCTATCCTACCAACAAAGATTTCTGGTGGCGATGCTCCATCAATCTGCCTATCTACTATTGAGATAGTCCTCCTAATCCTTTTATATTTCAGAAGGACAGGGCATATCCTGCGGCCACAAAGATTCTTTGCCCCTCTACAAAGAATACATATTCTAGTCCGATCCACACGCATCAAATATCCAGTAGATGGTTTAAGCTCCGATGCTGTTTCCTTTGTAATCAGATGAGATATCCATGGAACTCTTCGCTTAACCTTCTTAAAGCCCCTACCCATAATCATCATACCTAAATATATGTGGTATTTGGCTTCGTTTTAAGCATCTAAGTTATGTAATACCGGCATGTGCAAGACGATATGTTCCGTCTCCTGGAATGATATATTATAGGGAATTCTTAGCTTAGACATATAAAATTTAGATCGGACAGCGATAGTTCGTTATAAATACCATGGCATTAGTGTCTCGGAAAATAGATTAAGCTTATTATCAAGTATTTATTTGGAATTTATTTTATCTGTCTGATTATCATTTAGACTAATAGATTAATATTGATGGTGGTCTAATATTGTCCGAAGAACTAGGGATTGGCTAAATCAAGCAATAAGAGATCTAGAACATGCGAAAGAAGATCTAAGAAGTGGATACTTTGAATGGGCGTGTTTTTCTGCGCAGCAAGCTGCGGAGAAGGCTATTAAGGCACTTTATCAAGCTCTTGGTATTGATGTGTGGGGGCACTCAACCTGGCGCCTTTTAGCGAATCTTCCTGAAGAGTATAGGCCTAGTTCAAATCTTATTGATTTGGCACGGGAGTTGGATAGATTCTACATGCCTACTAGGTATCCAAATATGCATCCGTCGGGGGCTCCCTATGAGTATTATACTGAGGGTGATGCGAGGAGGGCGATTGAGATTGCGGAGCGGATCATCCAATTTTGTAGAGGTAAAATTGAGGAAATTGAACAAGGATAGAGTTACTGAGCAGATTAGGAAGGGGGTTAGAAGCCTAAGAGGAGTTCTCTGCGCTATCCTGTTTGGTTCATTAGTGGAGAATAGATATACTGGTTCAAGTGATGCCGATCTACTCATAATAATTGAGAATGATCTGCCTCAGAACGAGAGGTATAGGCGCTACAACAGAATTTTGGCTGATGTTGAGGTACAGCCTTTGATATTGACGCTTGATGAGGTAGCATCTAGAATAAAGAATGGAGATACTTTTATAATAAATATAGTAGCTACAGGCATCGCTCTCGTTGGCGAGGAGCTGTTTAAGTATCTTAAGAAGCTATGCAGAGAAGCTATAGAGCGCTATGGGCTAAAGAAAATGAGTTTTGGATGGGTCCAAACTAAAGACATATGAAACACATAACTAAAAACGTTAGAAAAATATTTTTCTATATTTGAACCGTAATATGGTGAGCTTGTTTCTCACCTAGTGGATGTGGATGATTATATGGCCTCCGCCTGGAGTAGTTCTGTTATTGAGTATTCTCCTACTCCCCGAACTTTTACTGATAGGTCTTTTGATTCTTTTGGTTCTAAACTGATCTTCCAGAGGAGGAGTATTCCTTCTGGGGTTTCGCTCTGTGTAGCCTCGGGCTTTATTTCGATTATTTCAAATGTTTTTGGTACTAAATATTTTATTTCGTAGTCATATGCCGGTGTCTCACCGCTGTTTCTCACTGATATACGTAACTCAAAGATATCTTCTCCTAATGGAATTATATTTCTTGATGTCTCAATTGCTCTCGCTATTCTTGCTATTCTTATGGTTGGTGTTTTTTCTGGTGATGTTTCCTTGCTTATTTTCTCAGCTTTGGGTGTCGGTGCGCATAGCACCTTTGTGGGTAGTCTAAGCTCCATAATTCCTTTTGGAGCTTCTTGGAGTGATATTCTGTATTTTAGTTCCGCCTCTTTTCCTTTCGGTAGTATGCTGTCTCCTGCTATTCTCACTACTAATTCCTTGCCGATTTCTTTGTCTTCCACAGATACTACTTCTTTTTCGAACTCTTTAATTGCTTTGTTTGCTATTTTTAGTGCTATTTTTGTTGGATCGCTGAACCCTCTGGGTATAGATTCGTGGATCTCTATTGCTCCTATATCGACACCGCCGTTATTCACTATTCGTGTTGTTATGTCTATGTGGTTCTGCCCTATTGGTGGGATCTCGTTTGGTCTTATGTATCTCTCCAGTTTTTTGTCTACGATTACTTCGATTTTCTTTTCTATGCCGAATGACATAACGCTGAGTTCTGGTAGGGTCAGCTCATATGTTCCCTCGCAGATAATTGCTAATCTCTCCTTAACGCTGCCCCCAACCCACACTTTTACCTTTGGTATCTCCATGGATTTGACGGTTATTGGCCCCACACTGAATATGCTATTTGGTTCCAATCTTAGTTCCTTCACAAGTATCTTGTTGCCTTTCTTTTCAATGAATTCGAACTCTTCCAAGGATACTATTTCACCACTTACAAGTTTTATCTCGCCCTCAGCATATACATACATGTCGTAAGGATTTCTAATATTCATAATTACCTCCCATGTCCCCGGCGTTTCTGGTTTTTCCTTCTTGCTGATGTCGTAGCCTAAGAGGAACATACTAGTCGCTTTTTTGAGTGTCAAACCGCTAAGAGTTGTGCTTCTTGTTGAGATTCTAACTGCTATTTTTCCTAAAGATACTTTTTTCATGTCCCTAGGAACTATGCCTATGTTTAGTTTGCAAGTATATTCGGATTTTGGTTGGCAGTTCTCTAGTATCCAAACAGCCTTATTATCATACCTCTCAAAGCTCCCCATGCATCTTTCACCCAACACTACGCTGGTTACATGATCACTTGGATAGAACTCTATTGCTGTTCTATCTATTGTGCCCTCGGTATTAATTTTAATTCTCAATGTTAGTGTTACTATGTTCTCTGCACCATAAAGAACAACAAGATCTCCTCCAGGCCCCGATACATCATACGTTACTACTATTGGGGGTCTATACTTCTTAACATCGTATTTGGCCTCATACATGTAGCCTTCCACACCATATTCTGGAAGAGATTTAATATGGATCCTTTCCTCAAGCGAAACTCGGTCAGCATTACCAAGTATGAGTTCTGTGCCAAATATAGGCACCGATGATTTATTAATAACTCTGAGATACCTATTTGCTTCCTTTAGCTCGATAGTAGAATCCCTCATTACTCCAGTTTCCTTTTCTTCGAGTTCAACTACAACTTCGCCAATGTATGTTTCTGGCATCTCGGTAGCCGCTTTCTCCTCCCTTAACTCTGTTTTCTTCTTCTTTTTCCAGAAAGCCAAGGATTTCACCCTCTAATAATTTGAATCCCAAATACAATCCTTTTTATGCCTTTTTTATAAAGTAGATACCTCCAACATAGACGCCGATTACGCTTACAAGCCTTACATATTGCAGTATAGCATAAAATCCGAGGTAGTTTTTGACTGTGCTTAGATCAAGAAACGCTGATACCGTAGGAAGAATCATAGATATGAGACTCAATGCTACGAGTATCTTAGATATTCTAATGTATCCAGCTCCCGCCAACAGTGAAACTATTAGCAGCAGAGGCCCGATATACATTATTAGAATAATGAGTATTCTATCGACATACGGAGCATATTCGGGAGGAATACTTAATATTGTTCGTATGAGAATCAAGAGACGTGGATCGCCGCTTATCCCAGCTAACATGCATAGGAACGATGAGGCACCAAGTATTATTGTCCACCTATAAACTTCGAATGTTGCTAGAAACGCCAATATTATTCCTAGACCGAGCAGACCTATCTCTATTCCGAGGAGATGAATAGCTTTGAGTAGGTACGACATATCCTGTGTTGCCTGTGAAACATACTGTTGTATTATCGGACCTAGGAAAAATATTTTTGTTAGGAAAGACATTAGGGATACTCCCGCACCTATTCCTATTAACCAGTTCCCCAGACGTCTAACTTTAGGTATGAGCAAAGCACCAATTATCACCGTTAGTCCTCCACCCATTGCTAGGTATCCTAAAACCTCGAGAATTTTGAGAGCGGCATCTTTGTACTCCGAGGAGATTATGCCGTACTGAATAACGAGTGATATGATCCTCTCATAGAAACTTATGCTTCCCGAAGCACCCAAAACAAATAATATAATGCCCCCAGCAACACCAAGTACAGCCTGTACTCTACGCCTCTTTTTTAATCTAAGTCTTATTTCCCTAGGTTCTCCTTTTGGCATATCGCTATTGGTTTTTATGGTTCCTTCTTTATTTCTCGTAGCTCTTTTCTCCTCTGGCCTAGGAGTAGTATCCAAGTGTTCGGATTTTCGACTAAGAAACATAAAGCATTCACCACTAAAGAATATTGAGGAAATATGACTAATATATTATCGTGTGATTTGTTCGAGAGAATTGTGAGATATAGGATATAGATGTCTAGCCCGTATTAATATGCTTTAACTTCTGTTCAATTATTTTTCCCTGTCTTTTGTTTTGTATATGTTTGCTCTATATCTTTCAGATCCCATGCCAAGTAGCCCAGTTCTCTTAATGTTTCTTTTTTCTGGATTTCTTTGGCTATTATTCCATAGTAGGCTTTTTTGTTTGTCATTTTCATGTAGGTTGCATGTTGTTTTGTCCTTTCTATTTCTGTTAATGCTTTCTTCAATGTAAGTCTTCCCCATCTGCATGCTAATGCCAAATATGCTTTGTTTTTCTGGTCTATGGCTACTATATCTATTTCATGTTTCTTTCTCCACCAGCGGCCTATTTTCCAGATTTCAAATGAGAGTTTTCCTCTCCTAGACAGCTCTACTATGAACTCTCTAGCAAAGAATTCAAACTGGGTTGCAAAGAAATTATTTATATCGTCCATTATCATCTTTACTAGTTGTTCTGTTAATCCTAGTTCTACAAGTGACCAGTATCGATGAAGATATCTGAACCAGAACTCCATTGTTGGTATGGCTATGTAATAGAGAGATCTCCTTGTATCTGGACCTGCATCAACGGGAACTTCTCTTATTACAGCTTCTAGGGCGAAGACTAGGTCATCCATATATTGTGGTAGTTGGGTTTCTTTTATCCCTGTATACGCTGCTATGTCCGATAGTTTTCTCTTTCCTATGGATATTGCTTCGATTATTGAATAAAATACCTTGCGCTCAGAGTTGCCCAATAATATTTTTCCCTCATTTCTATATGGTGCGTTTTCGTCTATGAATAGTTCCCTAATAATGATATCTATGTGCGATCCTCCGAGTGATAGGTCATCCAGGGATACGTAGTATTTTGGATATCCTCCAAACAAGAAGTATAGTTTTAGTTTATCCTCAAAGCTCCAACTGCCTATATCATTGAGAATCTCTAGTATATATTGGAAACTTAAAGGTTTCACTCTGATCTTTGCTTTAACTCTATCGTAGAGAGGTCTAGCCTTATTTTCGAAGATATCTTTCATCATGCCTATCATCGATCCTACAAATATTAGAAGCATAGGTTTGTTGGAGTACATATCAATAAACTTCTGAAACTCTCCGAAGACCTCAGGAGCGATGCGGGTAAAATATTGAAATTCATCAAAAATTATGATCCAGTTTGAAGCAAACTCAAATAGAACCTCAACAAATGAAGACCAATCATCAACTCTGACATACCTAGGAATAGATAGCTTTAATCTGAGAATATCAAAAAACTCCCTAAGTAGATCAGAGCTTCTTTTGTTAGGATTTACATAGAAGTAGAGAAAATTGCGCCCCTTAGAGAATTCAAAAACTAGTCGGGTCTTACCGACTCGTCTAAGACCCATGATAGCGACGGGAAACAATTTCTGTCTAGATCTCCTAAAATATCTTTCTAAGTGCTCTAATTCTCTTTTTCGATCCACAAATCGCAATTGTTATCCCCAAAATTATTTATATCAAAAATAATTTTTTCTTTAAATAATTTAATAGAACTAGTTATTAAAGTTTTTAATCAAGTTTCCATAGTTTAACCTCTCCATATTCCCCGCCACTTACCAGAACTCTGCCATCTGTAGACCAACTTAGTGTGGTGACTTTACCTTTATGCGCATCAATACTAACTTTCTTCTCATTTTCTAGTAGGAGTATTTTTCCATCGCTATAGCCGATGGCTATTCTCATTGTGTTTGGTTCACAACTTATACATTCTGGTTTGCAATCAAGTCTCAGCACTTTTGTGGATTTTCTGGTTTTTATATTCCAGAAGCGGATTAACCCGTCTTTTCCACAACTAATAATTGTTTTGTCATCCACAAATATTGCTGATATAACCACTCCTAGATGCCCAGAAAATGTGGCGATTTGCCTACCATAGGAGACATCCCACAGAATTACTCGCATATCGGCACCACAACTTACGAGATAATCACTATCGGCTAGCCAGTCCAGACTAAGTACATCTGATGTATGTCCACGAAGTATAGTTATACAGTCCCCGGAGCTATGATCCCAAATCCTAATAGTCTTATCCTTACTACCGCTAGCTAGGTATTTCCCCCAAGCCAAGCAGCTTACAGATCGTTGATGACCAAGCATCTGGCTAATGATTTTACCATGGGTGATATCCCATATATCAATTCTTGAATCACCCATACCAATGGCTACATATTTAGAGTCTGGTGACCAACACATGCATGTTGGTGCTATGTTGGGATCGACAATAAATGAGAATGTTCTTTTATCCATAAAACTATGAACAACGAGGTATCTATCTGCGCCCAGACTTGCAATGTATCTATTATCGGGAGACACAGAAATATCCACAACGGATCCTACATGTCTAATGATTACATTACAAGTCTCCATCTAATACACCTACTCGTTTTTCTCCTGCACTTATCAATAGAATATATTTTTAGGTCTTCTCAACTCAAATGTTTAGCAAGTTCTTTCTGGGAAATTTCAATTAGAGTTTCTATGGTATCCATCCTTTCTTCCACTCCTTCGCTATCAAGTTTAGCCTCATGAAAACCAAGAATGTGAAGATACCAAGCACTATCCCAAGCCTCCATAACTACTTTTCCTATACGCTTTTTGAGAATCCTAACAGCTTTTTCCAAATCGGTTATAGTCCATCTACCCTGATTAGAAACCTTAGAAAGGATCTCATCTATATTCAGTGCTATTGTGAGAGCTTTTATGGCCTCCTCAGTAGCCTTGTAGAGCTTCTCCGCAGCTTGGATGGGGTCTTTCTCAACAATCTTTTTTCCCTCACTAAGAAATCTCTTAGCTAGATCCATATGTATTTTTGCCTCTGTGTTAGGGTCAAGGTTTAGTTTTCGAATAATATATTCGATTATTTCTCTTTCTATATCTAGGCCCAACTCGGCGATTTTGGAGGCTATAGATTCTGGGATTTCAATGATTATTGACATATACTCGCACCAATCAAAATATTAAGAAAAATACGAAAATTAAATTAATCTCAAATTGAGGTTTCTCAATAAATATTGGCTTATTCTAATTGTTCTAGTGGAAATATATCAGAGAAAATAAAATACGTATTGGAGAGCTCCATAAATAAATATGAATATTTGAGATATGAAATTGTCTACATAATTGCTATTGAGAGAATTATGAGTGGTCCTAACTGCCTAGTTGTTTAATTACGATCTTCGGGTTTACGCCATGTTTTCTAAAGGTATTGATAAGCTCCTCAAGGAGACAATCAGCTATTCTAATTATTTTTGAGCCTACACATACGGATCTACCATTAGTTCTGATCCACATTCGGCGGGGCAAGGGACGCATCCTAAATCTGAGGGACATTAACCGTCTCATGAGCTCAGCAAAATCTTCTGGTCCAAGCTTTTCACGGAGGATAGCATATTTCTTAGGGAGGTGAGAGTATATAGATTTCATAAAGCTATACATTTTTAGCCACCAGAGAATAGTATGTTTAAACGAGAAATAAAAAACGATGGTATTACCTAGAAAATATCCTGGGAGGAAGAATAGACGCTATGTTTATGACAAAAGAAGTATTTATGGGCCAGCTAGCATCAACGTGAGTATCTGTCCAAAGACCCCAAGCATAAGGACTATGAATACTATGTCTATGATCACCATGATTGGTATCCAAAGTTCTAATCTGTATTTCCTGTTCGGATATGCGAGTAGTATATATGTGCTTGTGGATGAAAATGCTATTAGCCACCAACCGATGAAGTTTCCTAGTGGCGCACCATACCAGTGGGTTGGAACATTCCATGTCCATATCCCTAAGTGGACTGCTATTGGGTCTAAGAATAGGTCGTATAGCACGGCAAAGATTCCCGTTAGGAAACCAATCATTATGTTTCGCCTTATAGGTATCGTTTTCTTTCTATAGTAGTTTTTCCCCTCGATTAGCATCATCGCAACATGCATATTCGGGTATATGTTTGATATCCAGCCAAAAGCTACGAATATGCTATTGAGTAGATAGTTCCTCCAGATATACTCGTACGCACCGCTATAAACACCTATGAATTCTATGATTATGGCTATTGGCATAAAAACCGCTATAAGTATCCGCAGATCTCGATGTCCTCTGACTTTATATAGATGCCAGCAATATATCACTGCTGAGAATACCACAAGTAGCATTGGTGTAAGTGGGTCAATCACGGCCTATCACCCCCAACCTCAGAAGCACAAACACCATGACAACCACCAGTGGGAATATGATTAGATGGAGAAGGTGCCATGCATCATACAATATTCCAAGTAACATAAGAATCACTAGAGCAGAGATATATATAAGGATTGGAAAATCCTTCTCAAAACTGAGGTTCATTACCGATCACCAGCTAAAATAGTTTGACCACGCCTTTATCTACAAAATTTCTCTTATATTAAGTTTGATTTATTATATGATATTGTTAGAATATTGGTTTGAAAATGGTGGATACTACGGTAACATTAAGATTGAGACTAGGTAAGAAAGGCTATCTTATAATTCCCAAGATACTCCGAGAAAAATATGGATTTGAGGAGGGAGGATGGGTTCTTGTCGAGCTCAGAGAGGAAGGAATATTGCTTAAACCAGCAGCAGATATCGATGAATTGAAAAAATTTCTTAGATCCCATGTGAGTAGGCTTAAGAATCTCGACACCAAATCGCCAAGGCCTGGGGAGTTAAAGGGTGTATCACTTGAAGAGGAATTCGAATAGGCAATATGCTTTTGTTGATGCTAACCTATTAATATACCTCAATTGTATGAAGGAGGAAGACGAAAGAAAGCCCTATGAGGCTCTATACTACGATATTCTTAGCTCATTTATAGTATCTACTGATCTTCTCGTTCTTGATGAACTCATCTGGATATCAAAAAAGAAGTATGGTGTCCCCTATGATATAACACTGGACTTTATCCGTAATGCTGTTCTTCCCTACGTGGATGTCCTGCAAATAGATTCAAGAATAATGGATACATTCTTTGATGTTCTCATAAAATATAGGATGAGACCATCCGACGCGATTCATGCCGCAGTGATGCTAACACATAACATTCCGATAATCATAAGCGAAGACGACGACTTTGATGATCTTGAAGGAATAAAACGAATATGGCTACAATAGAACTCAGCAGCCCTAGCCCCTCCTCTCTGTTTATTCTTCTTAGATGATAGGTCTCGCAAAAGATAAGGTTTCATAGAAAGAATCGGCATATGCGGGGAACAGAATAAAGCTAGCTAATGAAAACTTAAGCGAAAAACAAAATCTAGCATACCAAAACCTGTAAAGTCATATTTTGCACAAATTTAGTAACAGAAATTTTTATAAGATTTTGTTTTGGTATTATTTTTTTATGGTGAGTACTATTAGTCAGTGTAGAGGCTCTTTGCTCAATAATTTATACCTACTGCTCAAGAATAAGCTTTGGAAAGCTGCTTTGAGGGCCTTCAACTTACATTCACGTGGCGACCACTACGAGAGGTTCTCAGAGCTTATCAACAAAATGATCCATAGTGCATATGTAAATAGATTTGTTCGCGACTACATACTGAGCTGCATAAAAGTAGGAAGAAATTTCTGGCGATGTGCTGTGATCGGCGTTGATGATGAAGGCTATCTCTTCGTCCACTACCTACCTGGAAACCTTGTGGATTATGTTTTTAAGAACACATTAACGGTCAACGATATAAAGCTATTAATGGGCTTCACGCATCACTGGTGGGAGGTAAATGGCTTTGAGAACAATATGAGGATAAGAGTTCAAGGGGACCTCGTTCTTGAGGTTTTGATGGTGCTCAGTGACACATACAGCATTCTGCTATATCTACTCCTAAGACTCATAGAGAGCATCGTTAGGGACGTCTGCGGATTCCCAGAGTATAGGATCGTTGATCCCCCCTATGAAGTCCATATATATGGTATTGATTATCTTAAGGAATGGCTGAGACCCCTACTTAGAGAAACTTTTAGATTGGCGTTAAAACGAAAGAAAATGCAGGTTTTGAACTACATAACTGATTTAACAGGCATGCCATATACTCTCATAGAAAATAATTGCTTACTGGACAAAATTATTGATGAGTTTGTAGAGAATGCCTGGAAAACATTTACTTATAATGAGCGTAAACTCAGATTCACGTTGGGAAACCATATTATCTATACCTATGGAATACACATGGATGCCTTAGAATCTAGATCTATAAGAATACCAGGCTTAGAGAGAAACAGCTTTATAGCAATAAGAAGACATACAATGAGAATCACACATCCAGAACACGAGGAGAGAGAAATAATTATTCAACCTGGAATCTACAGAATAGTCACACTAAACTCAGACACCTTACTCAGTATCTCTCAAGACGAGAGAATATGGGCAAGAATAGAACTACTCATCGAACTCTCAAATTTTATTAATCAGAGATACATAGGCAACAGAAACGCGTAGAGCCCATCACGCTGGAAAAATAATAGCACCAATGTCTTCATCAAAAAATATTTAGAGAATATGCCAATAGAGCTTAATTCCATTCAGACAGCTACTTCTAAGTTCAGATGTGCAAGTCCAGATCAAATCTTCTGATGACCCAGAAGGAACTATTCTACAAGTTCGGGGGGGTGGGATGAATTTGAGGAGAATAGATGAAACTACCGATGCGAGTAGTATTATCGTTACTATGCCGGTGTAGATAGGAACTGTTATCAGGCCCATTCTTAGTCCAAATATTGCTGCTATAATGCCAAAGCTTAGCCTGAAGTTGAATATGAGACCTGTACACTTTCCTATCTCTGGGCCGAACCATCTGGCAAATATGTGTTTCGCGATTAGGTATACGCTTAGATATGCTATTGTACCAAACACAAGGATAAAGAAGAGTACATCCATGCTTAAACTGCGTAGATCCATAAGCATACCAGCCTTAAAGAAGAATACTGGTGCCAGAAAACCAAAGATGATCCCCCGGAGCTTCTCCTCAACATCCTTCCTATCAGTAAGTATTTCAGAGAAAATCAGTCCAAGAAAGAAAGCAAATATGACCTCGCTAAGCATGAGTTTCTCGGCGAGGAACCCAGCCGCCACTAGGAAAAGCAGTATGAATCTTACTTCTATCTCCGCTATGTTTCCACCATACCTCGCAAAGATCTTCTTAGTTACTTTCGGAGCGAACAGAAATATTAGAAATGAGATTACTATGTAGATCGCAAGGAATGCTTCATGTTCTGGCTGAACGAAGAATATTAGTGATATCGTGCTGAGAATATCTATTACCATTGCAACGCTCAGTATTGCCTGACCATAATCCGTTTTTATTGAGCCCCTCTCCTTAACAATGGGATACACGAGGGCCAATGAGGTTGTTGAAAGAGAGATTCCGATGAGCAGAGAGGTATACGGATTATATCCGAAGAGCAGAAACGCCACTACAAATACTATCGTCAGCCTACATAAGTATATCAGAGCACCAGTACTTGAACTCTTAAGGAAATCTCTCTTCAAAACATTGGGATCTATCTCGAGCCCAGCGAAGAACATTATTCCTAGGACTCCGAGATTCGCCATGAATTCTATCCATGAATCCGTTGTTAGCCCCAATATGTTGAATGCGAGTACACCGAAGATTATCTCCATTATGGCTACTGGTATCCTCATTTCCAGCGCTATTATCCCTGCTAAGACTATTAGTATGCCAATATATATTATTGTCTCCATTTTTCATCAGGAAATTGAAACTCTTTTTTGGCTTTTATATCTAGAGTACTAAAAAATATGTAGAAAAATTTGGGGTGGTGAAACCTTTGGATATGGAGGAATTAGATGCTCTTCTGAAGGAGCATGAGGTCTTTCGCCAGAACTCACTTAACCTTGTAGCATCGGAAAATGTGATGAGTGAAACAGCTAGGAGATTTCTTAGTTCTGATCTTGTTCATAGATACATCGATGAGGAATTCTATGGTGGGACTAGATATGCCGAGAAGATTGTTGAGATAGCAAAGAATTCTTTAGCTAAGCTATTTTCATGTGAATATGTCTTTGTTGATCCTCTCAGTGGGAACATGGCGCATATGGCTGCCCTCATGGCATTTACTAGAAGCGGTGATAAGGTTGCTGTGATCGACTTTACGTATGGAGGATACCCATTTAGATACAATGATTTTGAGAGACACCCTATATACATAGCCTTCGATGAGGATGAGTTTAACATAGATGCTGAAAAAACTAAAGAGATTCTGCTCTCAGAAAAACCCAAACTCGTTTTCCTTGGTGCAAGCATAATATTGTTCCCGCAACCTGTTAAGGAAATAAGCGAAGTGGCTCATGACATAGGAGCAGTGGTTGCCTACGATGCATCTCACGTATTGGGATTAATTGCTGGGAAAAAATTTCAGGATCCTCTCAGAGAAGGGGCAGATCTCGTTGTTGCTAGTACCCATAAGACATTTGGAGGGCCCCAAGGCGGAATTGTTTTCACAAATGATCATGATGTGGCAAGAAGAATAAAATATGTGTTAGATAGACCTCCATTACTGGTAGACAATCCGCATGTACACCGCATAGGCGCACTTGCAGTAACAGCACTCGAAATGCTTAGGTATGGGAAGGAGTACGCCGAGCAGATTGTCAGAAACTCAAAGGAACTTGGAGCGCAGCTACATAAGTGGGAAATAGAAGTGAGATACGGAGAGAAGGGCTACACTGAGACCCACCAGCTCTATTATCCTCAACAACCAGAAATCGGAAGAAAAATAAGAGATAAACTCGAAGAAGCACACATAATAACAGATACTATAATAAGGTTTGGGACACAAGAAGTTACAAGAAGAGGAATGAAAGGGCCTGAAATGCGTAAAATAGCCGAGGCAATATACCTAGCATTAAGCAACAGGATAGATGAAGCAAAAAACATTGTGAGAAATCTAACATCAAAATTCAGAAAGATACATTACTCCTTTGATATAAATAAGAAGCACAAATATGATACATAAACTCGCATTATTCAAATGACGTAAGTTTGCTTTCTTAAGCCAATAAGATAATAGGTAAAGATTATTAGTACTAGAATTTCCATGTGCTATGTTTTTAGCTCATCCCATGACTTCTACATTTAATCTCATCCAGTCTCTATCGTATGTCAGTATTTGCTAATCTTATTTTTCCTCAATGACAAGCATACTAGTGCGTCGCCAATGTCTATATCCTTCTTCATCAACTCGTATGCTTCTTTGGGCTCCCTATATGTCAATTTATGGAGGTATTATTCCGACTTCAAGGTCTCTAAGTAGAGACGGTAACCTATTCTTCAGCTTCTGGTATAACCTCCTCCGTTCTTCATTCTTCTCTTGAATTATAAGTTCGTCTAAGACTTTGATGAACTCGTAGATAACTATGGGGCTCACATATAGTTCGTATCTCTCCTCCACAAGCCTCATAAATATACTCTTAGCCCGAAACAGTGCACTAGTGTCAATAAAAACTGAGCGCACTTCAACTCCCTCAGAATACTCTTGACACGAGCTTATCTATCAACTCGGAGGAGTTGCAGGAACAATCCAACCAGAAAAGCATAAACTAGAATTAATGGAAATAACCCTATAGATTGGATTTTTTATGGTTCTGGGAAATTGGTTTTCTTTGCTATTAGTCGTATTCCTTCTCTTGTTATGATTATTGTGTTGTTTTTTATGGCTTCTGCTACTGCGGGGGGTGTTACCTCCCCTGTTCCCAGCTGTATTAGTATTCCCTGTTTTCTTTTCTTTGTTGGGTATTGTCTGATGATTTCTGCGAGTTTTGTTATGGTGTCTCTTGTTATTGGTTTTGTTGTTGCTTTTACTTCGATGATCAATACTCTATTTGTCTCCTCCGCGATTATGTCGGCGTTTTTTATTTCTCTTAGTGCTTTTTCTGTTTCTTTTCTTGAGAGAATCCTCGTTATTTTGAGTTTGAGTTCTTTTGCTGTTCCTGCTAGGAATGTTCCTAGTTTGTCGTCCCAGATTGTTATCTCCTTGTCTATTGTTTCGGCTAGAAGCTCTCTTATATATGATTCTGCGGAGATTCCGAGTAATGAGGATACATCCTCTTTTGTTGTCTCGTGTAGGAACTCTTCTGATGTTTTTAGCCAGAATTTCATTAGTGGATACCTAAACTCATAGAGAACCCTGCCTTTTACTCTTCTCTTCGTGAGTATCTCATTTTTTATAAGTTCTCTTAGGGTCTCTGATACTGCTGCCTCGTCCAGCCCTGTGCTTCTGCTTATTTCTGTTGGGCTTTTTATGTCTCTAGCCAGTGCTAATAGGACCTGGATATATGCGGGTAAGTCTCTACGTGAGAGCTCAGATATGAGCTTTATTATGTTGATAAATAAGTCGTCAAACTCTCTTTTTTCCACGAGTCTGTATGCTAATCTTATTATTGAGGAGCCATCATAAGATGATGCAAGAGTTATTACTATTGGGGGTATACCACCCGAAATTTCGGCTATTGTCTTAGCAGCATCAGGGGGTATTCCTTCTCTTATTTTCATAGCCAACTCTACAGATGCTCTCATATCCAATGGTCTCACTGGTATCCTTCTAAGTGCGGCGAGTAGTGGCTGTTTTGCCCTCTTTCTCAGGGACATCAATTCTTCTAATTTCTCCCATCCGATACTTGATAGGAGAATCCAAAATGCGTTCTTTCTTTCTAAGAGATCCTTGAGGAACCAGAATACTCTCTCCTTCACGGTGTTTATGTTCTCGCGTTTTGTTCTTGCTATTTTTTTCGCAACATTCTCGAGGAATACATGGAATTCATCTAATACTACTATTAGTTTTGCTTTCTTCGTTTTCTTAGCCAAGGAGTCTATTGTTTCGAGGGCCTCATAGAGTATATGTTCTGGATCGTCTATGGATGAGATTCTCCCCCAGAATATGTTTGAGAGTGTTTCGTCAAATCTAGCTATGGACTCTCTTACCTTACTTGCCAAAGATTTTGTGTTTGATAGCCAAGCACAATTAATGTATATTCCCCCACCCATATTCTCCAAGAAGTGCTTTACTAAGCTTGTCTTCCCAACTCGTCTCCATCCATAGACAAGTACACCACAACGCACATCCTTTCTACACAGCTCATATTCCAGCTTTAGAGCTTCTAATTCCTCTTCTCGATCAACAAACAGCATAAATATATCACCACCATAGCATATTATACTATAGTATAATATATTATAATAAAATACTCTAATTGTTAAAATACTCAATCCCTAAAAACTTAGGGAACGCCTCAGCAAATATTTCCACTGATACAAACAGTAAAATTTGAGCCTCATGATGATCTATCAAAAATGCACAATGATAATCACTACAAGGAATTCACTAGAATGAGCCCCGATTATATCCCAAAATGAGGTGTTCTAAAAAAGAAAAATAGGGGAAAGATATTAGAAGGGCTATTCTGCTTTTCTTCTCTTAAGGAGATATATGGCTGCTATTAGCACTGCTATTGCGAGGAGTATCAGAGCTATTATTATAGGTGAAAATGTTGGTTGCTTCTTTTCTACATTAACTATTATGGTGCTTGATGTTGCTAGGCCTAGCAGATCCTCAAAGATTATTGTTATGTTGTACTTACCCGCTCTGGTTGGGACAAAGCTAAATTCTACAGGTACTCCACTAGTCCATGTTCCCGAATCGTTGAGGCTTCCGTCCACGTAGATTCTATATATGTTGGGGGATCTGTCCTCAGCTGTCCAGGACAGGTTTACCTCATCTCCAACAGTCACATTAATGATGCTTGGCGGTGACGATACTATTGTTGGTGCTTCTGTTGGGTATACTGTTACAGAAATATCGGTGCTTGCTATATTTTCGAATCTATCATCGGCGTAGATCTGCACATAGTAGTTTCCAGGAGAAGTAATGTTATCTGATATTGCTATGGATATGATCTCCCCAGCTGTGTATGGGCCTCTAAAGATCTCTGTAGAGTTCAGTAGAATCCATACTTCCTTGGGGGTGTCATCAAAGATGCTGAATTCGATTTGCTTAGTTAGTCCAAACTCATATTCGATGGGGGTATCAGTAAGCATAGTTATTGTTGGTGATATTCTGTCTATTCTTCCATATATCCTAAGCGTAGATATTGGCACATCAAGGAACCCAGTGATATTCGCCCTAGTGAAGTCATAGATATCTATAATTGCGGATGAAAGCTTTGATATGTTTGTGTTTTCGTACCGTGTTTTTAGGTCGAATGGTGTTTCTAGGGTCTCAGAATATTCGAGCTCACCTGAAGCATTATATATGTTATGATGAACATACGCGTTACTAATATTCGAGTTGTAGACATTAAGATATATGTTTTCTGGAGCAAACGAATAGCTGACAGGATATACGGAGTAATACAACATATAGGTCTCTATACTCGTTATTGTTGAGTTCCATATCACTATATTTACCTCATCGTCTAACATCATCTCAGATAGTCTGCTATTCGCCATAGTTACATTTGAGTATCCGATCGAAGTTCGGTTCATATTCATTGAGTCGATAGTGACTGTCGAATTATAAACACTAAAATAGTCAGCAGTTATATTCTCAATGGATCCTTCAGAGAGACTAAAAGCGAGATCCCCAGACAAGAAATTACAATCAGTCATTCTGAAGCTTATATTCATGAACCATCCAAAACCAGATGGTGAGCTTATATTGTTATAGGTGATCATAGTTGTATTCATCGCCACCATTCCAAGATCCGATGTGACATTTTCAACGAAAGTAGTTCCAGATCTAAAAATTGCGAGCCCTGTGCCCAGAAGGTCTGTGTTCACAAAGCTAATATTGTCTCCCGACAACACAACTGGTGGTGGCTCTGTTGAGAACGTCGAATTGATGAGTGTGTCTCTTACACTAATACATGGGGATTGCAATAATATCAGAACCCAGAGCTCTGAGTTCACTATATGGAATTCCGCATTCAAACCCAGTATACCCACATACTCCGAATTTCTAACTGTGAGATTAAGATTTGATATGTTGGTGACTATCCCATATCCTTTATATCCGATTGTCGAACTAGCATCCACTGTAAGGAGAGACTCATATTTGCCCGTAGGAATGGTGTTTGAGTCCACAACAATATCTTCAGCAACGTTTATGAAGAAATTTTCGAGGGTGAAGTTAACTTGGGAATTCTTTATATCAACACTCGAGAGAGCATAGTATAGATTTCCTATTTCGGAGTTTTCCACAGCTATTCTGCCGCCCCCTAATGTGCCTATCTCCTTGACTATAGAGTTGTTTATAAGAAGGACTATGTTCGGAAACTCACCCATTAAAATGGCATATTCAAATTCGCCAAGCGATATCGAGGACGCGTTAGAACCATCCATTATTAGGAAGCCCTCATGCGCACTAATCTCGTCGACATTCGATTCATATATCTCTAGGCCGATCTCCATGGCTGAGATCATTTCTATAGTCGCGTTATGTATTGTTCCCATAAGCCTATCGGGCGTTATTTGAGAAAGTTCTGAGTCCGTTATCTGAACCGTAATATTCCCACCATAGAGGTCTTGAATTGTTGACACATTACTCAGAGTTACTGTTGATGAGTTCTCGACATAGATATAGATATCATCAAACATAACATTTCTAAGAGTCAAATTAGAGTTGCCAATAAGTGATATATCGATGCTCCAGAATCCCATTGGGGGTGCCGAGTAGTTCTCTAATACCAGATCGGCATCGATCAGCCGCATCGAGAAGTAGTTTAGAAACGATGTTAGGTCGCACCTTCCCAATATCGCTACTCCAGAGACAATGTTGGTTGTTCCTACAATACCCTTGTTCATTATGTATGAGCCGTCCTCCAACTCAAAGTATGTGCTGGCCATCACAGAAACTGTTGAATCCTCAAATATTACTCTGCTCATATCCACATATAATACTGTGTGTCCATACGTTGTGTTGAGGGTTGAGTTGTAAAGATGCATTGTTGAGTTGGCGACCGATATTTGATACGTATCGTTAAGAATTGTATTGTTCATAACTACGTAGGAGCTACGCAAATAAAATTTGCAGTAATCAAAAAATGAGTCCTCAACATAGATATTAGCCGAGTATATGTACATGTAGGTTGAGGTGTTTGCAAGCATGCCATATATATCTACTGACGAGCTACGCACATCCACATCTAAATAGCTGAACGTGGTAGAATTCACCATTACATGGGAATTTGAATGTGCCCACAGATCTAATGTGCTCCCTTCGAAGCCCTCTATAGTAGCATTAGAGTTAAACACGTATACATCTCGGGCGTTAAATATATAGGCCGAAGCGACATCTATGAGGAAGACTTCCGAATATGTCCTATTAACAGTAACACTGGATGCTCCCCTCGCTATAACTCTAGGCTGAACATACATATAATTCACAGTACTTGACTCAGTATCATAGTTGGAGTAGTTAGATGTACTTATCGTATCAGTCTGATTTACCATTAGGGTGTCATTGTGTATTAGGCAGTAGTAAAGCTGATTTATATTCGTGTTTACAAAGTGTGTGATTCCCGCGGAGTATAAATAAGCATACTCAACTGACGAATCAAGTACATATCCCCCAGCATCGAAACTATCATAATACTCATCTATCCCTGTTGAAAGTGTAAATATATCAGAATTAGTTATGAAGAATTCGTCATTAGATGATGAATACAGCGACTGGATAACTGCATTCTCTGCATATATCGATGCATTAGAGTACATGCATATAGACTTATGAGACGAATTTCCTGAAGATAGATCCGAATTATCATGTAGGTATACATCGGTTGATGAGAGATTACTGTAGTATATACCCAGAAAGGCATCATCATATACGTCTATGTAGCATCCTAGACCACCGTCGTCCACATAGCTCATATGGACAGTCGATGATTCGTAGAGAACGATAGACGTACTATTCACGTACGCTTCATCTATGTACACCATAGCATAATCATGCGTATGGATGTGGGAGTTTGTTATGTTCATATTTATGTAAACAAGACTATAATCGTAGCAATTAATGTCTATACCATGGAATGCGCTGCTTATATTGACTGTGGAGTAGTTGTACGTGTATATTGTTAGGGATCCCGATACTATTGTCCCAGAATACAACTTGAGATTTGAACTATTAAATGTGTATATCCTAAAGTAGTTCATAATTCTGAAATCCCTAAGAGTGACAGATGCGTCATCCTCAATTATTAGTGTTGCTGAATCATTAAAGGTTACATTCTCAATGAGAACAATGGACTCATTACCTATAATTACTACTCCATTTATAGTACTATTACGTATAATCGCCGTATATATGGGGCTATGTGCAGATACATAGACCTCTGGCTTAGAACTCACAACCGATGTTTTAGAACCCCGTTGTGTTATATCAATACTTATGAGAAATCCATCATTTACAGCAAATCCCACCACAGAGTAGAGCGCCACAAAGAGGATTAGGATTCCTCCAATGAATTTCTTCATATGCCTCATTTTTGACACATTTTTCTCTCCCACCCTCCGACACAAGCATCTAGGAATGATGTCTGTGTCAGAGGGGTAATATGATAATAGTTTATTTCTGGTATATAAAGGTTTCTTTTGCTGATAATAAATTTAGGTTAAATGTATCTCCTAGTTTCGAAAGTTACATTAAATATATCGAATCACCATTTCTTGCATCGGATTATGAGTCCTTAGCTTCTCCGCGTCTCAGCATGAGAACAGTCATTTTAAACGCTATAAGTGTTTTGTCTAGTAGAAGGAGGATAGGATTTCTATTCGTGATGTTATCGCTATTTTGGTTGAGACTATTATAAGGTAAGAAAAAGGATAATCCCTATAAGGTGATATTGATATATGCTTGGATATACGATTTATGCGGTCAAAAAGAAAAAGTAATGCAGCAAAGATAATATTGTTAGTATCCCTATTCGATTTTTAGTTGCCTGGACTTGAATAGATAAACCATGAACACCAGGGAAGCAATGGCTACAACACCAAGCAAGAACATTATCACAGTAACAGCACTCTCAATCGGAGATCTAGGATAATCATTTGGATCTAAGGGATTGGTGCCACGAAAGACCTCTAAACCGTCAGAATAACCATCGCTATCACTGTCGGCTGCTATGGGGCTGGTACCCAAATCGTATTCTGCTGTGTTGTTTAGTCCGTCGCCGTCAAG
>Ga0180301_10000989_pt1 | contig 22309 bp, 9 predicted proteins | sample GuaBasSediGuay16_FD_121797 | JGI IMG/M metagenome (GOLD analysis project Ga0180301, IMG submission 121797) | Subseafloor sediment microbial communities from Guaymas Basin, Gulf of California, Mexico - Guay16, Core 4569-2, 12-15 cm | ecosystem: Environmental > Aquatic > Marine > Hydrothermal...
AAGAAAGGCAAAAATAATATAGTTATGCTGGGAGAATGGCCACACATTCCAATTTCGCAAACCTGGTACTTAGAGTTAATTGAGAAAGATTTAATTCTCTGGAAAGTAAAGATGGAAATATATAAAGAAGTAAATTTGGAGATAGAGCAGGCAAATCTGATGCTTTCGTCTAAATATAAGACTTGGATAATCCCAGGCATAAATAAGGGAGAGTTACTCGATGAATATACTCGGTATTATGATATTCTCCCTTTTAGATTCTGGTACGGGAGGTTGCCCGAGGAGGGAATCGGTGTTATGTGCAGCAGTTTACCTTTCGTACTTTTTAAGTGTAATTTAAAAAAGAATTGTTATCGCGCGGTCGTAGAGAACACTGATAATTTATATCGAGCCAGATTGCTTCAATATCAAAAGAGCAATACAGATAAAATCTCGCCTAGAAAATATAATTACTTTGAAGGAGTGATAGAAATTGGCTCTTCAGGATTAATTATCAAAAATTCAAAAAACATTTGAAAACAGGTGGAGTATTTTATGCCATTAGGAGGGGGATAAAGTATTCTATCTTCTTAGGTAAGAAGCAGAGAGATAAATTTAAACAGAGGTGTATGATGAATACGGTTATTAAAGGAAGATTGAGAATAGTGTGTTCTGGCGGTGGAATAAATATATTTTGGAATAGTTCCAAAATTACAGAAAGCGTCGGTTTAAATGTGGCAGTTAATACTTTAGGATTGTGGACAGATTCTACAAAGGCTGAGTGGCAAATTATAGAAAAAGGGATTGATTATCTTAAGGTTAAGGTAATTTTTAAAGAACTGCCTTTAAGCCAGATTTGGATAATAAAAATTGAAGGAGAATATCAAATATATTGGGAAATAAATGTGGAGATAGAAGAGTGGTTGCATATTGATGAATTCCGTATAGTATATCTGGTTAATTCTCGCTATAAAACCTGGATTAATAACTATAGACAGGAAGATTTTCCTCAACTGAATAATTATTGGCAGGATTTATGCCTGGATAATATTCCTACCTTTTTAGTGGGAGTGAGGTTTCCCATAGAAGGTAACTTTTTGCCTCCCTTTACATCAGAGTCTCTAAGCGAAAATGAAAACCTTTTTCCCCTCATTCAAAACCCCCCTTTAAATATCAATGCTCATATCATTGGATTTAGGAAGATAGTTTGTGAAGAGAAAAAAAATTATTTTCCCGGTTACTATCGTCTTTTTTCCGGGAAAATAAATTTTTATGAGGTAGATTATTTGTTAGATAACAAAATAGAAGATTTGCGGCAACTTCATTTACAAGCAATAATAAGAGAAAAGAAAAAAGATAATAAAGGTTCAAAGAGAAAATTAAAAGTTTTGTTAGTGAATCTTCCTTGGGAAAAGCAAGGTCAGTGGGGAGTAAGAGCGGGTTCTCGCTGGCCCCATATTAAAGACAGGAGCGAAGGAAATTACCTGCCTTTTCCTTTCTTTCTTGCTTATGCTACCTCTTTGCTGCAAAAAAATGATGTGGAGGCCCACATAATTGACGCCATTGCGCAACAGTTGCCCGAAGAGAGATTTATGGAAAGAATTCTTGGTATGAATTTTGATTATTTGGTAGCTGAAACTTCCGTACCTTCATTTTATGACGATTTGAGGATGTTAGAAAAAATTAATAAAGCCGGAATACCAATAATACTCTGCGGACCTAATTCAGAGATATATAAACCTCAATTTTTAAATGAAAACTCATTTATAGATTTTATTTTGTACGGAGAATACGAGTTTAGCTTATTGAAGTTAATTAACTATCTTCAAGAAAGAAAGGATTTATCTGGAATAGAAGGGTTAATTTATCGCAGAGGCGAAGATGCAATTAAAAACGCTAAGCATTCTCCATTTGATATTAATCTGCTGCCTTGGCCTAATCGGGACCAGCTACCTATGGAGAAGTATTGGGATTTGCCCGGCAATATTCCCTTTCCTTCGGTTCAGATGCTTGCTTCGCGCGGTTGTCCTTTTGGTTGCAATTTTTGCCTCTGGCCACAGGTAATGTATCAAGGTAATCATTATAGAACACGGGATATAAAAGATGTAATTGATGAAATGGAATATTTAGTAAGGAAAAGGGGGTTTAAATCTGTTTATTTTGACGATGATACTTTTAATGTAGGCAAAGGCAGAATAATAAAATTATGTAACGAGATTATAAGAAGAGATTTGCACAATATTCCCTGGGCGATTATGGCAAAAGTGGATTTAATGGAGGAAGAACTTTTAGACACTATGAGAAAGGCTGGTTTATATTCAGTAAAATATGGCATTGAGAGCGCTTCTCAGGAATTGGTCGACAGATGTGGTAAGCGTTTAGATTTAAAAAAAGCAGAAAGGATAATTAGGTATACTAAATCGTTAGGGATAAAGATTCACTTGACCTTTTCTTTTGGGCTTCTAGGGGAGACAAAAGAAACAATTAAGGATACTATTGATTATGCTCTAAAATTAGACCCACACTCTATACAGTTTTCTATCATTACACCATTTCCTGGAACGACCCTTTTTGAAGAGTTGGATAGAAAGGGCAGGATTTTAACTAAGGACTGGTCTTTGTACGATGGTCATTATAGTTGTGTTTTTCAGCCAGATAATGTTTCTTCTGGAGAGTTAGAAGAGGCAAAGCAATACGCTTACAGGATATGGTCAGATTATCAAAGAAGAAAACGTGGTCTGCGGGGAGATATAAAAAGATTTTTTAATTATTGGCAGAATTACGGTTTAGAAGAGGCTTTTAAAAAAACAACAAGTTATTTTAATTATCTTGTTTTTCATAGAAAGAGGTTTATAGGAAAGATATGAGAAAAGATTTATATGACTGGAGAAGGATGTTTAAGGGTATAAGGGATGAAAGAAGGGCATTCTGTGGGCCTCATACAGTGCAGATAGATTTAACTGATAAATGTAACAATAATTGTATAGGCTGTTGGGTTCATTCGCCTCTGCTTGATAAGAAGGAAATCTTTCCTCAAGGAGAAAAAGAATTACCCTTCAATTTAGTTAATAATCTCATAGAGGAATTATATCGATTAGGAACCCAAGAGATAATCCTTTCCGGTTCAGGAGAGCCTTTTTTGTATCCGAGAATAAAAGACGTTGTAAAACTTATTAAATCAAAAGGAATATATCTAAATATAATTACTAATCTCTTACTCGTTGATGAGGATATTGCTAAGATTTTGGTTAAGGATAAAGTTGATTTAATTACAGCAAGTATCTGGGCAGGGTCTTCTCAAGCCTATGCGCAAACTCATCCTGGAGTCAAAGGGATGGAGTTTGAGAAGCTAAAGGAGAACTTAAAAAGGCTGGCTTTCTACAAGAACACACACAATTCATTATTACCACATGTAAAAATCTATAATGTAATTTGTAGTAAGAATTATGATGATATTGAGAATATGATTGATTTCGCTAAAGAAACAGAAGCAGATTCTGTTGAATTTCAGGTAGCAGATATCATTGAGGGAAAGACCGATTTTTTAGCCATAGATGATTTTCAAGCACAAGCAATTTTTAGCCAATTCAAGACTATAAGGGAACGAAGGGATATGGTGTTTTATGATACTCCTTTAGATATTCCTGTAAAACAATTTCTTGAGGAGGAGTTTTCTGATTTCGGAAAGGTCTGGAAGGATTTTCAGGAGGGATTCCAATTATCTCGCTATGCTGAAAGATTAATATGCCCAAAAGGCTATGAGGGAAAAAGAGACGTAGTTTCCCATATGGAACTTCACGGAGTGACTGAAATAGGGGCCTTTAAATACCAATTCCTGTTTGGTAAAGAATGTGATATGTGTGAGCTGAATAGAGACTGTTTTGGAAAGACCGGTATAAAAAAGAAAGAAGTGAACCTTTTAAATATATTAAGTGTAGGAACTTTGTTAAGGAGGATTTCTTGCAAACAGAAAGAAAAAATACTTTATGATTTGAAGGTAAATTCTATTCCCTGTTACATAGGGTGGTATTATGCACGTATCCTGACTGATGGTAGGTTGATACCCTGCTGTAAGGCAGCAGGGTTTCCTTTAGGCAATATACTCAAGCAGTCGTTTTCTCAAATATGGAATTCCCCCCAATACAAAGAATTCAGATTTAATGCAAAGAATTTATCAAAAGGTAATAAATATTTTTCTAAGATAAATTGCCTGAAGAGCTGTGACAATTGGGGAATGAACTTAGAGATTCATAAGAGATTGGCGGGTTTAGGTATTCATCGTGAATTAAAAATAATTAAGAAAAGTGAATTAAACAAAAGAAATTTTTTAATTATAAAAGCAAAGGATTTCGTAAAGGGGAATTTAAATCCTGGATATAATCATGATTTTGGTAAAGACTTAGTGATAGATGGAGGCCAGAAGTGGGGTTTTGCTGAATACGAATTTGATATAGATATTTCACAAAGGTATGAATTTTGGTCACGCTATGCCTCAGGTGAATCCAGGCCGGTGGAGATGTATATTGATGGAAACTTGATTAAGAAAAATGGCTTAGATAAGAATACCGGTGGTTGGACGCGAAAATCTCTAGGATTTTATGAAGAAACTGAAGTAGATTTAGATGAGGGTAGACATATTTTAAGAATCTATTCGCCCCATTGTATTCCTCATATTGAAAGTTTCTATTTTTTTAAGAAGGGACATTTATCCAGTCTTGTGAAGAAAGAGAGAAAGGGTTCATATTTTAGAACAGTTAATCAATATATTTTAAAGAGTGGGTTGAAAGAGGCTCTTAAAAAAATCACACATAACTTAACTCCTAAGAATTTAAAACACAGATACTTAGAAATCTTAGGGATATACGATGGAGAATATGGTTATAAGGGGCCGTTTCATGTGCAGATAGATTTAACCAATAACTGTAACAATCAATGTATAGCCTGTTGGTGTAATTCCCCTCTTTTAAAAGAGAAGAGATTGTCTGAGGAAGAAAAAAAGCAGTATTTACCTTTAGGATTGGTTAAGGAACTTTTGGATGAAATTTCTCAAATGGGAGCGACAGAGATTTACTATTCCGGAAGTGGAGAGCCGTTTATGCATCCTCAGATTATGGAGGTTCTAAAATATACTAAAAAGAAAGGGTTAACCTGCCACGTTAATACAAATTTTACTCTTTTAGATAGGAATAAAATAGATTGTTTAATAGATTTGGGAGTCGATTTCTTGACTGTAAGTGTCTGGGCAGGAAGGCCTAAGACTTATTGTAGAGTTCATCCTGGAAGGATTGAGGAGGATTTCCATAGAGTAAAAGAGAACCTTGTTTACCTTAACAAAAAGAAAAAAGAAAAGTTTAATAAGCCATTAATTAAAATATACGAAGTTCTTTTTAATATGAACTATTCTGAGGTAGAGGAAATGATAAAATTTGCTGAAGATACGTCCTCCGAATCTATAGAATTTACCCTGGCCGATACTATACCTAATAAAACAGATATTCTGAGGTTAAATAAAGATGAGACTCAAGAGTTGATAGAGATTTGTAAAGACATAAAAAAGAGGTTGGGCAATGATAATAGATTGACCTCAGGTCTTCTTTTATTTCAGTTTGACCAGTTTTTAAGAAGAATCTCTGTGATTAGAGATGTAGGAGAGGCAAAATATGATAGGAATATTATTGATAGATTGCCTTGTTATATTGGCTGGCTTTTTGCAAGAGTAATTCCTAATGGAGAGGTCCATTCCTGTCTTAAGGCACATCGAATTCCTACAGGTTCTTTATATTTAAATAGATTTTCAGAAATTTGGAACTCGCCCAAACAATTTTATTTCCGCAAAAAAACCTTAGTTTATGAAAAGAATGACCCCTTCTTTAGATTAATAGGAAATGATCCTTATATAAAAGAAGCTGGATGTTATAAAAGTTGCGATGATATTGGCAGAAATACCTGGATGCATAATAGAATACAGATGTTAAGCACACCTGAGAGATTGGTGCTTAAGAGCATAGCCAATGTTTTAAAAATTGTAAGGAGGCTAAGACCCAAAGAAGATGGTTATAAAAGATACCATAACCAACCTATAATTGCAGGTATTTTACATGGCAGGAGGGCATTTGTAGGACCTGAGCAGGTAGTTATTGACCCCACAAACAAATGCAATTTAAGATGTATTTCCTGCTGGCTTTATTCACCTTTGCTTACAAAGCATAAGCCTCCTTATGAATGGTTAAAAAAAGAATTACCTAAAGAGGCGCTTATTAAGTTGATAGATGATTTATCTTCTCTGGGTACAAAGAGAATCCGCTTCACCGGAGGAGGAGAGCCTTTTATGCATAGGGATTTAATGAATATTATAGACTATGCTCGAAGGAAAGGACTTCTTGTGGCAATAAGCACAAATTTTGGATTGGTTCATAAAAAAGATATAAAGGGTCTTATAGATTTAGGTTTAGAAGAATTATGTGTAAGTATCTGGGCGTCTGAGAGTGAAACCTACTGTCGAGTGCATCCCGGTACTACATCTCTTTATTTTGAGAGGCTGAAGGAAAACTTACTTTATCTAAAAGAAATAAAAAATGAAAAGCCACGAGTTACTTTTGCTAACGTGATTATGAATTCTAATTTTAAAGATTTTGAAGGGATGTATAAATTTGGATTAGATTATGGGGCTGATGCCATTTATTTTACTATAGCAGATGTATTTATCGGCCAAACTGACAAACTCTTATTAAATGGAAATGAAAGAAGAGGATTGTTAGAAAAGGCTTTAAAAATTAAACAGATGTCCCAAAGGGATAATATTCAACTGGAATTTTTTGATGGCTTTTTAAGGAGAATATCTAAATCTCAGAATGATTTTGAAAGAGGCGAGTACGATAAGTTTGATATCGACAAAATTCCCTGTTATGTTGGTTGGATTTTTTCCAGAATCTTAGCCGATGGTAGTGTAGTTCCCTGTTGTAGAGGTGTTAGAAAGATAATGGGGAATATAAATAGGACAGCCTTTAAAGATATCTGGTTTTCTTCTCAATATAACGAATTCCGGGCAAAGGCAAAGTATTTATCAAAAAGTGATAGTTACTTTAAGGACATAGGATGTATAAAAGAGTGTGACAACCTAATGCATAATGAGCAGATGCACAGAAGATTAAATGTTGTCTAAAGAAGAAATTATACGAAAAATACAAGAACTCGCTCCTTGGGCCAAGATAAACCTGAATCATTTACATCTGGATGATTGATATTTATTAAGACACGAATAAATGCGAAATAATTCAATTTTCCCTAAATATCTTTCTATCCAGACTACCTCTTTATGTAATGCCTCCTGTATATTCTGCCCCTACGAAGAGATTAAAAAGCTATACCCTAAAAAAATAATGGATAATGCTTTGTATAGAAAAATTATTGATGAAAGCAGTAATTATAAGAACGTAGAGAGAATTATTCTCTATATGAATAATGAACCCTTAACTGACCCCCATTTAATAGAAAGAATAAACTATGCTAAGGAAAAAGTTTCTTGGGCAAATGTCCATATTTTAACAAATGGCTCATTGCTTACAGATGAGATGATAGAAAAAATTATAAACTCCAAGTTAGACTGGATTGGGATAAGTTTTCATGGAATAAGGAAAGATACAGTTGAAAAATCGATGGGAATACCATTTGAGATAAGTTTTAGAAGAATTTTGGATTTTATTGATAAGGCCAAGACTAAAAGAGATATAAAGGAATTTATAATGATTACTTTTCTAAAACATAAGTATTTAACTGAAGAAGAGAAGGAAGAGGCAATAAATTTTTGGAAAAGTAAAGGTATAAATAGAATAAGCTATTTTGAGGGACCAATTTCCCGGGCAGGGAATGTTAAGGACTTGCCAAAGGTTTATCATAAAGAGAATATCGTAGGATGTAATTCAATATGGACAGATGAGATGCTCCATATCCTTGAAGATGGAAAGGCAGTATTATGCTGTATGGACTGGCGAAGAGAAGTAATTTTGGGTGATTTAAGCAGAGAGGATATTTATCAAATCTGGAATGGCAGGAGAAAAGAGATTTGGGATATGATTCGAGGTAAAAGAGAAATGCCAGATAATTTTTTATGCAAGAGGTGCGAGGAAGCAATTTTGGAGAATAAAGAGAAAAGAAGCTTTAACAATTCTAAAGTAAGTGGACAGGAGATTCTTTTAGTCATTTTTCCCTGCTGGGGAATAGATACTCCTCCTTTAGGTTTAGCTTCTATTGGCAGTTATTTGAAGAGCAAAGGTATAGATGTAAAAGTATTAGATTTAAATTTAGAGATTTATCATAGAGTTTCTTCGGGATTAAAAAAATTATGGGAGATGGATAAATCACATTTATGGTGGATGCCTTCTTTATTCTATAAAGACATTCAACCTCTAATAGCTCCTGAGGTAGAATGGGCAGCCCAAAAGATAATTAATTATGATATAGATATAGTGGGAGTTTCCGTATATGCAACCAACAGACTTTTTACTAAAGAGGTAATCAAAAAGATAAAGGAGAATTGTAATAAAACTATAATTGCAGGAGGAAGAGGTATATACGATGTGTTAGAGAGGGAGAATTTCCCTAAAGGATTAGTAGATTACTTTATCATTGGCGAAGGAGAGGAGGCTTTATATAAATTTTTGAAAGGAGATAAAGATATAGATGGTCTTATTAGCGATTTGGAAGGGGAAGGAACGCCTATTTTTTTAAAGGATTTGGTGAATTTTCCTTTAATCACCTATGAGGATTTTGATTTGTCAAAATATAGAGAAAAAACCTTATGTTTACTAATGAATAGAGGTTGTATATTCCAATGTGCATTCTGTAATGACTGGAGATACATAGGCAGGTTAAGAACGCGCAAAGCCGAAGATATCTATAAAGAAATAGAGTATCACTTTTATAAAAATAATATCAAAACTTTCTATTTTAATGACCAGGCAATAAATGTAAATTTAAAAGAGCTTAACAAATTATGTGATTTATTAATAAAGGCTCCCTTTAAAATTGAATGGACTGCTTTAGCTATTCCCTGGAGATTTCTTAGTTTTGATTTGCTTTTTAAAATGAAAAAGGCAGGTTGCATTACTCTAAATTATGGAATAGAGTCTGGTTCTAACAAGGTTCTTAAGTTAATGAATAAAGATATTACTGCAGAGGATGTAGAAAGGGTATTAGAAGATACAACAAGGGCAAGGATAAATACCCAGGTGAATTTTATAGTAGGTTTTCCCGGAGAAACAGAAGGGGATTTTAGAGAGACCAAAGAATTTATAAAAAGGAATTTAAGAAATATAAGTGGAATTACAAATCTCAATATGTGTAATGCTGTTTTAGGTTCAGATTTAGTAATAAATAAAGAAAAATTTGGGATTCTATTTCCTGAAAACACGGAACTAGCTAATACCCATTGGTTTACCAAGGATGGAAGTAATACTTATCAGATTAGATTAGAGAGACTTAAGGAGATTTTAGGTCAAGTAAAGGGTTATGGGCTATCTCTTTTTACGACTAATCTACAGGAAGCACCTCCCTCTTCAGGTAAAGCTTCTCATTTGTCTTCTAAGAACAAGCCTGAGGTTCTTCTCCTTGTCTGTCCTATGTGGGATGTATCTCTGCCCCCCCTGGGGCTGGCCTATTTAGCCTCTTATCTTGAAAGTAAAGGAATTCCTGTAGATATTTTGGATATAAATGTAGAAACCTATGCTAAGTCAGATTCGAAGAGAAAAGAGCTATGGAGAATGGAGAATTATAATTTATGGGGATGGAAGGAATTGTTTGAGAAAACAAAACAATATTTTGAAGAAGATATAAATTACTATGTGCAAGAAATATTAAAAAAAGAATATAAAATGATAGGTTTTTCTCTTTACGGTGCAAATATCCTGTTTTCTATAGAGTTAGCAACTATGTTGAAAAGAAGAAAGCCTGATTTATTTATTATATTCGGTGGACCATCTTGTTCATTTTTGCATAATCACCCTGATATGCCTATAAGGGGGATGGTTTCTTTTAAAACACAAAAGTCTTTAGTGGAGCCTGGAGTAGTAAATGCTTTCGTTATAGGAGAAGGTGAAGAGGTTTTGTTCAATTTAATTGATTCTTATTATCTGAATAATATTTCTCCTATACCGGGAGCCATTCTTTATCTTAATAAAAAATACACCTCATTTTCTCCCTTTGCCTTAATTAAAGATTTAGATCAAGTTCCTTATCCTCTATGGGAAAAATTTCATTTGAATCTATATTCCTCTAAGAATACTCTATCTATTTTGTTAGGAAGGGGGTGCATAAACAGATGTACATTCTGTAATGATTGGATAATGTGGGGTAAAAAATATAGGAATAGATCTGCTTTAAATGTTTTTAAAGAAATAGAGTTAATTATTGGCAAATTTAAGGTCAGTTCTTTTCAAGCTAATGACTTAATATTTAACGCTAACCTCAAAATATTAGATGAATTGGCAGATTACTTAATAAAATCAAATCTTAAAATTCAATGGAGTGCTCAAGGAATTATAAGAAGAGATATGCATTTAAGTCTCTTAAAAAAATTGAAGAAGAGTGGTCTTAATTGGATAACATATGGGTTAGAAAGCTTATCTGAAAATGTCCTCAAGATGATGGGCAAAAGATATAACTTCAGAGATATTCAAGAAGTATTAAAGAATACCAAAGAAGCGGGAATAAGCATATCTGTGAATTTTATTGTAGGTTTCCCTAATGAGACTGAAAAAGATTTTAAACTTACCAAGGAGAGATTGCTTTTAATTAAGGAATATATAGATGAGATATCGAGTTTAAATCCCTGTTATATTACTAATCAGATAGATTTAGAGAGTTTTCCCCAGAATTTTTCTGTAAAGCTTCCCAGAGAAAGCTATTTTTATTATTGGGAAACCCTAAATGGGAAAAACACTTATGAGCTAAGGAAAGAAAGAACAAAAGAATTGCTCAAATTTATAAAAAAATTAGGAATAAAGGTTCACTTTACAGGAATCTATGATGAAGGACAAATCTCTGGAATATTTAACCAGGCAGACATAAAAAAGGAATATACCAAGAGAGCGGATTTTATTGTTATAAATCTTCCTCCTTGGGCACAAGAGAATCCTCATATTGGAATAGGCTATTTGGGTTCATATTTGCGTATCAAAGGATTTAAGATGAAAGTGATAGATTTAAATAAGAGATTTTACTTAAATCATTCTAATTTTAAGATGCTCTGGCATGTAGAAAACAAAAATTTCTGGTCAAGCGAATATACCTTTCCATTAATTTTGGAGATATTTAAAAAGGATATAGAAAAAGCAATAGATGAGGTCTTATCTTTTGACTGTAACCTTTTAGGATTTTCTGTAGTTGACCCGAAGGAAAGATTAACCATAGAATTTATAAGAAGGATAAAGAAAATTGCTCCTAATAAAAATATAATCCTGGGTGGGCCGGCTACTTCTACCTTTGAGCAGAGAAAAATATTTTTAGATAATGTAGATAATTCCATAGATGCATTTGTTATAGGAGAAGGGGAAGAGACTCTATTTCATTTATTAGATAGATTTTTAAATAAGAAAGAAATAACAGATGTGGAAGGATGTTATGTAAGGAATAACGGTAGGTGGGTCTACACAAGAAGGCCACCTATGATTCCTTTAGATAGAAATCCTTTTCCAACCTATGAAGAATTTGATATGGAGTTATATGGTAAATCGCTTTTAGTAGAGTGGTCAAGGGGTTGCAGGGGTAGGTGCGCATTTTGTAAAAATTATAGATTATTTCCTATCTACAGGAAAAAATCGGTTGACTGGATAATAGATGAATTGAGACACCATAAAGAGAGATACAATATAGATGAATTTACCGTGGTGGATAACATTCTAAATGGAGATTTAAACAATTTAAATGAGATTTGCAATAGAATCATAAAGGAAAATTTAAAAATAGGATGGACAGGTCAAATTGCCCCACATGAGAATATGGATTTTGAATTTTTTAAGAAGATGAGAAAAGCCGGTTGTTTTAAACTTCAGATAGGCTTAGAGTCAGGTTCTAATAAGGTTTTAAAGTTAATGAGAAAGACTTTTACCTCAGAAATTTCTGAGAAAAATATTAGGTTTGCCAAGAAGGCAGGAATTGAAACAGAGGTTTTTATAATGATTGGTTTCCAAGGAGAGACAGAGAAGGATTTTAAGAAGACTTTCAATTTTATAAAAAGAAATGCTAAATATATAGATACATTAAAATCGATAAATACTCTTCATTTAATAGCCGGAACAGAGGTCTATGAAAATAGAGAAAAATTTGGCATAAAGCCCTTGCCGGAGAGAAATTGGCATTATTTATGGCAGACTTACGAAGAAAATAATTATAAGCTAAGAAAAAGGAGAGCCCAGACCCTGTTAGATTTAGCTTATAATTTAGGAATAAAGGTAATGGAGACAAATATCTCTGAAGGAAAAGAAGATATTTTTGAAGCAATAAAGGATAGGAGTAGTTTAGAAGAGGGGTTGTCAATATTAAAAGATTCTATAAGCTCTTTACAGGAACTGCCTCAGAAAAGAAAGATTATAAAGATAAAAAGAAGCATATTTAAATGGCTAATCTTAATCCTTGTTTCTTTTTATATATTTTTTTATATAGTTTATTTTTGGGTTTATATGATTTTAAAAAATAAGATATTATTAGGCGGAAGAAGAAGATAATTTTAGTTAAAGTAATGGATTATGCTCAAAGATAAATCTATAAAATTTTCTATAATAATTCCCTTATATAATGAAGAGAGAAATATAAATATACTTCACAAGGAGTTAATTTCAATATCGAAAGACTACGAATATGAAATAATATATGTTAACGATGGTAGTACAGATTCAACATATAATAATCTTGTTGGTGCTGTGGAGACAGAAAGGTCAAATGTTCCCATTAAAATCATAAATATTCATAAAAACATAGGACAGACTTTGGCTTTTAAAATAGGCCTGGATAATTCTCTGTATGATGTAATTGTGTTTATGGACGGCGATTTACAGAATAATCCTCAGGATATTCCTATCTTGATAGATGAATTTAGAAAGGGATATGACTTAGTTCAAGGTGTAAGGTATAGAAGAAAAGATCCCTTTTTCACAAGAGTATTGCCATCGCTGGTTGCTAATTTTGTGTTAAGAGTTGTTTGTGGAAGTAAATTTAAAGACCTGGGATGTTCCCTGAAAATATTTTATAAAAGAAATATTGATGAAATTATCTTTTATCAGGGAATGCATAGGATGTTACCTATCTATTATTCTTTGAAAAGTAAAAAGGTTACAGAAGTGGCTGTGAGTCATAGAAGGAGGGTTTACGAAAAAAGTAAATATGGGTTTTCTCGCAGCTTTGAAATATTATTTGAGATAGTAAAAATTAATTTTTTTGAAAAGGAATCAAATTTCTTTATATATACAAGCTGTTTAATTGGCCTATTGTTAATAATTATGAGTCTTTTATCCTATTTTTTTATAATATTAAATAACTTTATGATAAGTTTGAAAATGATGATTGCTGTAGTTACATTGATAGTAGGTATTTACTCTTTCGTTATTAGTGCGTCATTATATATAATCAGGTCTTCCTACATCTATCAAAAGAGACTTAATTTATTAAAGAATAATTTATGGGATGTTGAATCATTTGGATAACAATATCTTAAAAGGAACAAGGCTTTGTTTAATATTTCCTCCTTATAAAGAAAGTGAAGATATAGTTTTCCTCAAGACCGCAAAAAAGAATTTAGGTAAGATTACTCCTCTTAGTTTATGCGCAGTAGCTGCTATTTTTGAAAGGTTTGGGGGGGTAGTCAAGATTATCGATGCTAATGCGAAGGAATTAACTATAGAAAGTGTTACAAAGGAAATAGATAATTTTTCTCCAGATTTTTTAGGGTTTACTTTATCAACCTACCAATTTCATTATACTCTTGAGTGGATAAAAAGTATCCGTTCCAGAGCTAATATTTCTACTATCGTAGGAGGACCTCATGCGAGAATATATCCTCGAGAAATTCTAACCCATAAGCAAATAGACTATTGTGTTATTGGAGATGCAGAGGAAGCCCTTCCCAATCTAATACACTCATTAATAAATAAAAAAGAGTTATCCACAGTTGGCGGTATTGCTTACAGAAGCAGGAATGAGGGGAGTATAAAGATAAATAATTTTTTATTGTATATCAAAGACTTAGATAATATTCCCTTCCCATCGCGCCATTTAATAGATAATTCCCTATACTATTCTTTAATTTCCAAATATAAGAATTTTACAGCGATGACTTCAAGTCGAGGCTGTATTTTTCAATGTACATTCTGTGATAACCATTGTATTCCCTATAGAGCGATGAGCCCAAAGAGGGTTGTAGATGAGATGGAAGTATGCAAGAAAGAATTTAATATAAATGAGATTGATATGTTTGATGGAGTTTTTTCTATAAGCAAGAAAAGAACTTTAGAGATATGTGAAGAAATAAAGAAAAGAAAACTTAAAATATTTTGGTCATTTAGAACAAGAGCAGATTTGGTAGATAAAGAAACTCTAAATGTATTAAAGTCCGCAGGTTGTATAAGGATATATTATGGCATAGAAAGTGGTTCTCCAGGTATTTTAAGAAATATCAAGAAATACGTTACCTTAGAACACATTAAATATATAGTAAAATTAACAAAACATATTGGTATAGATACATTTGGTTACTTTATGGTGGGAAATTATGGAGAGGATTATAAAACAATTAGTGAGACTATAAATTTAATGTTGTCTCTTCCTTTGGATTACGTGCAGATAGCGCCAATATTTTATCCCCCTAATACCAAGGTTTATTCTGAAGTTATGAAGATAATAAAACAAGACTATTGGAGAGAATACACTATTAATCCTAATCATAGGATAGAGTTCCCAATAGTAGGTACTAATTTTAGTAAAGAACAGATCCATGCTATTGCAAGGAAGATGTATTTACGTTTTTATCTAAGACCTACATTTATAATTAAGTTTATGTTAAGAATCAAATCGTCTGAGGAATTTGTTAGAGCAATAAAAGCAGTTTTTGATATGTTTAAGGAAGTACTACTGACACAATGGTAAAAAAAATTAGCAGCCCGAAAGTATTGTTATTGTTTTTATTTATAACTCACCCCTTTATCTGTTATATATGGTTTGAAAAGAGTGGCTTTTTTTATTTTTGCCTCAATACTCATGTTCATTCGGTAGAGGCCCTTAAATATCACAAATTTTTCGCTCCTGGATACTGGCCTAGACTTCACTACTTTTTTACTCAATGGTTTTTGAATATTTTTGGGAGAAGCTACATGAGTATGGCGATGGTAAATGCTTTATATTTATTGATACTTATATTTTCTATATACGGAATAAGTTTTGAGCTTACAAGGAATGAAGTATGTAGTTTTTTTCTTCATTGATTATTTCTTTATACCCAGGAATATCTTTTTTTATGAGAACTTATGAGTTGCCGATGGGGGTAATAACATTTACTACTTTGTCAGTTTATTTCCTTATTTTAAGTAATCATTTTAAAAAATGTTCCATAGTATATTATTTGCTATATCTTTCTGTCTGGCTATGTATATAGATAGGGTGTTACCTTCTATTTTTATTATAGGCCCTCTTCTGTCCAATAGGAGTATTACTATAGGTATAGTCCAGCATCCAAGGATAGCATTATGCCCTTGGTCTGAATTCAAAATAGCAACATTAATATTGCTTCATAATCCTTTAGCCCATATATTTAGTGCTTCCTGGCAACATGAGGAATCTAAGTTTTTACCTTGTAATTTTGATTATTTGATATTCATAAAGAACACTAATTCTGTCAGCAGTTTAGCTTCTGTAGTAAAAGATATGTTTAATTTTCCCAAGGATTTTCTTAGTTCCTGCGAGATTTATCCTGATGTGAACAAAGTAGACGTTTCACATTATAAAATAGTTTCTAAAAATGTATATTCTTATGCACCTATAGAAGATAGATATATTCAAGCAGTTTAATTGAAGAAATATGATTATACTTGGTATTTCTGATAATCACGATAGCGGGGCTTGTTTAGTGAAAGATGGAGAGATAGTTGCTGCTATTAATGAGGAGAGATTAAAACGAGATAAACTCATAGGTGGATTTCCCTATCTTTCCATAGAAGAAGTTCTTAGGACTTCAGGAGTTTCCTCTCAAGATTTAGATTTTATAGTTTTTGCATCATCGATGACCCCTTCTTTCTTATTGAGGCTGTTAGATGATTTTCATAATAATTTAAGAAAGAATAAATCCTCTTTTAGTTACCTTTTAAATTTATATATTATAGGTCAAGTATTTGCATATAAACTGAGAATTCCAAAAGTTATAGAGAGAATTTTGTCAACCGAAGTAATGAAAAGAAAACTTGATAGATTGAATATAAAAGCTCCTGTTATTTGCATTGACCACCACTATGCTCATGCCGCCTCTTCTTATTACACATCTGGGGAAAAGGGTAAGGTTCTAATTCTAACTGCTGATGCAATGGGTGATGGCTTGAGCGTGACTGTAAATATTGGTAAAGAAAGAGATGTAAAAAGAATTTTTTCTCAGACAGCTTTTAGTTCTATTGGTACTTATTACTCCCGATTGACAGAGTTTTTAGGATTTAAGCCACTCAGGAATGAAGGAAAAATCACTGCCCTCGCAGGGCACGGAGCATTCGATAGAGAAATTTTGATATTGGCTAAGTGCTACTTCCGTTTTCTTAAAGAGAGAGGTGCTTTTAATCTCAAAAATTATTTATTAAAAGAAAGCATGAACGATGGATTACACATAAAACTTAAGAGATATTCTCGAGAAGATATAGCTTATAATTTTCAGAAGAATTTTGAGGAGGAAATAACAAGATTTGTAAAATTCTGGGTAGGAAAAACTGGTATCCGCGGCGTAAGTTTAGCAGGAGGGATATTTGCCAACATTATGCTTAATAAAAGAATAAGTAGGATTAAGCAGATAGAAAGGTTGTATATTTTTCCCCATATGGGAGATGGTGGTCTTTCTTTAGGAGCGGCTTTAGGTTTTCTTAGACCCAAACCTATTTACTTTAAAAACATATATTTAGGCCCAGTATACAGCGATGGGCTTATTAAGGAGAGGCTTGATAAGGTAGGTCTTAGCTATTCTTTTCTGAGAGAAGATGAGTTATGCAATAAAATAGCTCATTTTCTTTTTGAGGGCAAGACTATAGCTCACTTTAATGGACGAATGGAATATGGACCAAGAGCTCTGGGCAATAGGTCTATCCTTTATAGAGCAGATGACCCCACATGTAAAGATTGGTTGAATGAGAAATTAAAGAGGTCTCACTTTATGCCTTTTGCTCCAGTTAGCCTTGCTGAAGAATCAGAGAGGCTATATTTAGATATAGATAAAATTTCTTACACTTTGCGGTTTATGAATATAGCTGTAGAGTGTTCTAGGGAAATGAAAGAGATATCACCAGGGGCAGTTCATATTAATGGAACTGCTCGGCCTCAGATTCTGTTTAGAGAAGATAATCCCCGATTATATAAAATACTTCAAATCTATAAAAGTCTTAAAGGTACCTCTACAATTATAAATACGAGTTTTAATAGCCACGAAGAGCCAATAGTTTGTTCTCCCGAAGATGCCATTAAATCCTTTTTAAGTTGTAATCTAGATTACCTAGTATTAAATAATTTTTTGGTATGGAGAAGAGAAGGGTATTGATATTTGCCATAATATTTTTTTTAGGAGTAGGCCTAAGAATTGGATATTTTTATTTTAATCACTACAATATGGATTTAGGCGATGATGAACCGTGGTCTAAAATTAATCTTGCGATTAGGTGGATATACTCCGAAAGCTTTGCGCCTGACTTAAACTTTGGCCCCCTCCATACTTATATAATATCCTCTTTGTGGCTTTTGGATAAGGAAAATTTTATCATACTGTCTCGTATCATAAGTTTGGTATTTGGGATCCTGTTTATAGGATTATATTTTTGTCTTATCAAAGAATTATTTAATATAAAAGTCGCCTATTTCAGCGCCTTTTTAGTGAGTATATATCCTTTGCATATTCATCTAAGTTCTGTCAGCTTAGCAGAGGTGCCAGCACATTTTCTTTTGTTTACTTCTTTATATTTTTTATATAGGTTTATTAACTATAAAAAGTTTTTTTATCTCATAATTTCAGCAACTGCTTTAAATCTTTCATGTATGCTAAGGTTTGAAAACTGGCTATTTGTATTCTTGTTTACAGGAATATTATTTTTGAAATTTAGATTCTCGCGATATGTCTATGTATTTTTTACCTTATCCTGTATATTTCCTTTTATTTGGATGATTGTAAATTATAAATATGAAGGCAACCCTATAAACTTTGTTAAAACATCTTCTATTGCAACGAATTTAATGATGCAGTATGTTAATTTAGAGCATAAAGCATCAGGATTTATTTACATATTATATAAAGGTTTATCCCTACCTATATTTATCTGTTGTTCATTAGGTTTTATCTTATCTCTGTTAAAGGGTCTAAGAAATAATGCATTTATTATATTCTTTTCTTTCCTTTTTTTTGTTTATGAACTTAGAAGCATACAGGGTAGTTATAGCTATTTTACATGGAGATATTCTGTATTATTGGGTTTGTTATTTCTTCCCTTCGGGGGGATTGCTCTTAGGTATATATTAGAAAATATAAATCTGAGTAGGTATATTAGATCCTTGGTAATTATGTTTATGCTATTGTTTTGTTTTCTTTATTCGATAAAGACCCTTAAATTTTTTTACAAAAATACAGTAATATCCAATAGATTAATTGATGCAATATCGTGGATAAGAGCTAATGTTACCAGAGATGAAAGGGTGCTTTTAGAGTACGGTGTTTATCACCCTTTAATTTCGCTAAATTCCCATTTACATCCTGAACAAGTTGTGAATTATAACCATCTTGCACTTTATAAAAACAGAAATTTAGAGAAATATCAGGGGGATTTTGATTATATTGTAATTTCTAAATGCCAGGGATTATTTAGATATTCTGTATCTAATTTAATAACTACAAATAGAATAGTAAGAGTATTTAATAATGAAGAATGGCAAATATTTAAACTTAAAAAATAATAGAGTACTTATTATATTCTCGATATTAGTTTTGTCTTTGATTTTGAGACTTTATTTTGTTTTTTATACCGATAATTTTTATGGAGCAATTCCAGCTCAGAAAATAATCCATTCTCAAAGTGTATCGGCGGATGTTATTGGTTCAATATGGGAAGTGGACCCTATTCTTTATCCTTACTTATTAAAAGTGTGGATGAGTGTATTTGGCAAGATTGATATTTCTCCCAGAATACTGAGTCTTTTGTTTGGTATGTTAACATTTATGCCTTTCTTTTTAACAGTTAGAATCATAAAAGATGAATTACATGCTATTTTGGCAACATTTCTTATAGGTTTTTTCCCTATTCATATAATATGGAGCACACTTAGTATGGAGGAAGCTCCATTCTATTTTATTGTCTTTTCAGCTTTATATTTATTTTTTAAATATAAGTTCGGCTCACCTAAGAGAATATATCTGGTTTTATCAGCTATATTAATATCCTGCTCTTTTGGTTTTAGATTTGAAGGTATTCTCTACCCTGTAGTTTTAACCTTGTTTTTGCTAAAAGATAAAGATAAGAAGAATATATTTATTTTTTTGGCTGTTTCGCTTTCTTTGCCTATTCTGTGGATGCTATTATGCTGGATGAGATATAAGAATCCTTTTGTTTCTTTTGCCCGGCATTCCTTTTATTCGCATTTAGAAGTCGCAGATAGGTATAGTTTAAGGTTTATCATAGATAAAATAAAAATGAGTTTTTCAGTTTCTCTGTTACCGTTAGGAATATGGGGGTATTTCATAACGATTAGGGATAAGAAGATGCGTATTATTAATGCTATCTTCTTTTTGTTTTTGTTTGCTTTTATAATAAAAATATTAACAAAGACTTTACTTTGGCAAGAGAGATATTTGCTTTGTTTTGGATTATTTTTCCTTATTTATATAGCCATTGGAATAGTTTATTTATCAAAATGCCTTAAAAACTATATGGCAAAAGTTATTCTTATACTTATATTTTGTTTATATAATATTTTTTTTACAGTAGATTATATTAGCCACAATAAGAATGATTTTTTGCTAAATTCTGAGATAAAAAATATTATAAATTATTTATCCAATATTAATGATAAAAGCAAGATTTTAATAGACATAGATGAAGACCATGGGTATCCAGAGCTTATTGCTGTATATAGTAATATAGATTTAGAGAGAGTCAAAATATCTCAGGAAATAGATGTGTATGGTAATAAAGTTCTTCATGATATTCAGATGAAGGATTATAAAAACCGTTTATTAAATTTTATAAATAATAAATATTTTGATTATATTATATATTCCCCAAAAGGTCGCTCTTTAAGATGGCTGTTTTCTTTAAAATCTGAAAATGAGCGAATAGGAAAAATAAGGTATAAGAGAACCTTTACAGGTGAGATTTACTGGATTTATAGGCGGGAGACTTAATTGATATATGCGCAGCACTTACAAAACTAAAAAGGCAATTGTAGATATAATCGCAGATTTAAAAATCCAGAGTTAAAAGAACAATTAAGATGATTAAAAAGATGATTTTTTTATCCAGTTATCTGTTTTTGATATTTATTATATTATTTTGCATTGAACTAACTATAAGAAAATGCAGCCATATGGATTATTATTATTTACCTGCAAGAAAATATGGGGATTTAGAAAATTTTACTAATATTAAGAGGATATCCTGAGGGAAAGATTTTCCTTGATTATGTCCATTTAGCTCCTTTGGGTCACAGTTTAGTGGGAGATTATTTGTTTAAGCTTATACAGAATCAATATGAAAAACGTTCCCAATAGCACATAAGCATTTGCCGAAAAATTGACTGGATTTATAAATTGAGAAGGATGTGATAGATATATGTGCGGGATTTGTGGGATAAAGGGCTCTGTTTCTCAAGTAACAGATAAATATATGGAAAGAATGTTAAATGCGTTATATCATCGTGGACCTGATGAAAAGGGAGAATATTATGATGAGGATGTCTTTTTAGGAATAAGGCGGTTGAGTATTATAGATTTGAAAACAGGCTCGCAGCCAATATATAATGAAGATAAAGGCTTAATAGTTGTGTGTAATGGCGAGATATATAATTTCTATAAATTGAGAGATAGCCTGATTAAGAAAGGTCATAATTTCTATACCAATTCTGATGTAGAGGTAATTGTTCATCTCTATGAGGAATACAATGTAGATTGTCTAAAATATATAAAAGGTATGTTTTCTTTTGCCTTATGGGATAAGAATAATAAAATCCTTTTTATAGCCAGGGATAGATTTGGAATAAAACCTTTATATTACTACAATAGCAATGGTATATTTGCCTTCTCCTCAGAACTCAAGGCATTATTAAAATTACCCTTTATAAATAAAGAATTAAATAGAAAAGCTGTCAGCTTATATTTTTCTTTAGAATACATTCCTTCTCCTTACTCTGTTTTGCAAGACATTTATAAATTAAAGCCAGCCCATTATATGCTGCATACAGATAATAACTTGGAGATCCATCGTTATTGGGATTTAAAGAGTGTGTCTATTAACAATAATCTATCCTTTTTTGATGCCAAGGATAAATTTAAAGAGATGTTTGGTGTTTCTATAAAAGAGCATCTTGTAAGCGATGTCCCCCTGGGAATTTTTTTAAGCGGAGGCATAGATTCGAGTGCATTGGTAGCATTAGCTAAAGAATTTTGTAATCAAGACCTTTCTACCTTTTCTATAGGATTTGAGGAAAAATCCTTTGATGAGTCGAAATACGCTTGTTTTGCTTCAAGATATTTTAGAACCCAACACTATAACTACATTTTTACTATAAATGACTTTATAGACAATTTCTATAATATCGTAAGTTCCTTAGATGAGCCCTTAGCTGATTTATCGATATTTCCTACATATATGCTTTCTAAATTCTCTCGTAAATATATAAAGGTTGCCTTATCAGGCGAAGGGGCAGATGAGTTATTTATGGGCTATCCTACTTACATAGCCCATAAGTATATCCATCTATTTAATAAATTTCCACTCAGTTTTAATAGAATTGTAAAGTGCGCAATAGACTTACTTCCCACTTCTTTTGAATATTTTAGTTTAGATTTTAGATTAAAGCAGTTTGTTGGAGGAATGAATCAATATAACCCTATCTTAAGACATAT
>Ga0180301_10000991_pt1 | contig 22307 bp, 15 predicted proteins | sample GuaBasSediGuay16_FD_121797 | JGI IMG/M metagenome (GOLD analysis project Ga0180301, IMG submission 121797) | Subseafloor sediment microbial communities from Guaymas Basin, Gulf of California, Mexico - Guay16, Core 4569-2, 12-15 cm | ecosystem: Environmental > Aquatic > Marine > Hydrothermal...
CTCATCGGCAAGGTCACGGAGCCTTCTCCTAGTCTCTTCAAGAGCTTCTGCCTCTGTTCCTCTAACGAGAATCTCTTCACGTAGCCTAATGAGTTCTTGCTGAATGCCCGTGACCTCGGTAGCGAGCTTAACAAGCCTTGTCTCGTAGCCGGTGATAAGCTCTTGCAGCTTAGCAACACGGGCTTGCAGCACAGCAATGTTTGTCTTATAGTCATTGATAGCCTTCTCATACTCCCAAAGAGTCCTTTGAAGCGTCTCGATAAGCTGCTGCTGCTCTATAATCCTGTCAATGAACTCTGATGGCACTGGTGCTCCATTTCCTCTGAGTAAATCATATTTATCTATAATTAGAACTGGGTCTTCCCCACGCATAACACGGTCAACGTTAATCATCTGTCTCTCAAGGCATTCGAGGTAGCCCAAGGGCACCTCTTCAAGAACAAAGCCCTTGAAGTCCTTGGGCTTGTATTCGAATACAAACCTAGTGGGAACACCGAGCATAACCAGCGGGATTATCTTTCCATCCTCCATCTTTCCGTACAAGCTAACCCAGCCATACTCGATTGCCCAATACCTCTGCCCCTCACGGTCAAAGTAGCCATGTCTAAGATACTGCCCTTTCACTCCTTCACCGTAAACATAAATCAACACACCATACAAGTACTCGTTGGCAAAAGTGACTCTCGGTGCAATGGGTCTCGAAGGTGGTCCTATCACCTTCTCGGTTGGGTAGCGTTTTCTAATTTCGGCAATGATTTCATCGGGTCTTATGTACCAGCTCAACTCTCCTCCTCCTCTTCCTCTTCTTCGGATGGTCTACCCTTCAACCTTTCTTCGAGAATTGATGATACATCCCTTACATAGTCAACGGACTCCTTTAGGTCATCTACACTCTTCTTCAAGTCCTCTACCCTTGCTGCAACGCTGCTAAGAGCTGCTAGTGATTGACTAACGCTGCTAAAGCTCTGGTTTAACTCATCAAGCTTCTTCTCAAGAGCTGCAACCCTCTTTGAAAGCTCTTCAACGGTCTTCATGGATTTCGAGACAGTTGTGCTAATAGCAGCCTCAATCTTCGTGGTATCCACATCAGCCGTTAACCTAACCTTGCCAACAGCTTCAACAATCTTCTCCGGAAGCTCCTTAAGGGCTTCTAGTTCATCAACAGCTTTCTTAATATCGCTGGTTACGCTCTCAAGATTCTCGATAGCATTGCTTAGAGAACCCAGTGCTGCTGCTAGCTCGGAGCCTAGCTTAGCCACAATAGCCGAAGCTATATCATCGGTTTTCACACCAAGAACACTCCTAACAATGGACTCGATTGTCTGAGACCTAACCGTGTAAACATCGAGTTCGAGCTTCTTGACCTTCGATTCAAGCTCCGTTATCCTACGGTCAAGAACTGCCAGCTTCTTATTGACAACCTCGGCAACACGCTCGGCAATAATATGAATATCCATAGGTGTGCCTCGCTCAGTCACTTTGGGTCACCTTTGTTGGGAGAATTGACTTAAGCCTCCTCAATGCAACTTCAACCATGACCGTGCCTTGTGGGAATTCAAACACTCTCCCGGTAAGCTTCATTTCCTTTGGCTTTGGAGAGGTCCTTCTACCAAGCAGTACACCGGCAAGGAATGCCATCGAAGAAGCAGCTATGGCAAATATCAAAGGCTCGGTGGCAAGAGCAGCCGTAGCCGGACCACCGACAACAAAGATTCCTACGAGAAGCCCAATGATGAAACCTCCAATAGCCGGAGCGAGATTCATGTTTTACACCCAAGTAGTTGTTTTACAGAAGGACATAAATATATATTTTTGCCAAATTAAAACTCGGGTGAAGCTCATGCCTAGATTTACCCGCAAGAAGAATTATGAAAACGAGTCTTACTCGTGGGGTCAAGAAGAGGAAGAGCAGCAATCCCATTCTATGTGGAGTAGGGAAGTCATAAAGAAACTACTCAAGAAGGTGGGGTTGTGCTAATGGTCCAGCTCATATTCGAGATTACTTGGACCTGTCCATGCAAGTGTCCGTTCTGCCCAGTGCCTAAGATGAACAAACTACTACCTCTATCAGATTATAAGAGGGTTTTGCAGCTCTTTAAGCAGTATTACAAGGATAGTGATTATGCTGTTGTTCTAAGCGGTGGTGAACCCGGGACCGTAACATTCTTGAAGCAATATGTTGATGTTGCTAGGGAGTTAGGATACGAGGTTACAGTTGTAACCAATGCTTTTAACATTAAGAATATTGTGAACTCTCATCCGGACTTGATAGAGCTTGGCATTGACTATTTCGGAGAACAACATGATAAAACAAGGGGAGTCAAAGGCTTGTTCAATAATGCCATGAAGCTGATTGCATTAGCGAGTAGGCATGGAATACCAGTTGTAATACGCTCAACACTGATGAAGACCAATTCCTATGACATTCTAAAGCTTAGAAAATACCTCGATGACAATGGGTTCAATGATACCCCAATCATAGTTATGCCCGTTAGAGGAGCACCAGAGCTAAAGCCTAGTCAACAACAGATTGAGGAGCTTGCAAAGCATGAAGGCATCTTCTTAAGTGATAACTGCCCGGCTGGAATAAGCAGCTTCGTGATAACACCAGATAGAGAGGTTCTAGCTTGTATCTTCTATAGGAAGAGGCTTGGGCAGTTTTGGAGGTACACCAAGGAGGAGCTTGACAAGATTCTCGAAGAAGGAGCCAAAATCCCTAGGTATCCATGTGAAAGACCTTCTACCCAGCTCTGATTTTCGGTTACTTGTGTAACCTTCGGTTATAGGTGTAACCCTAGAACTCTTTTTAGTATCTCCCTAACTCTTCTAAGATAACTAGGCACCAACTAAAACAACTTCTCGAAAACCGGACTCGGGACCCTTTAAAGGGAGGTTGCAAGTTGGTAGCAGTTTTTAGTTGTATTCTGTGGGGATACAGTTTTTCTTTGGACATGCCTAGTACAACTAACTATATTATTTATAACTGTTGGGTTACATGTATAATCTTGGGTGGGGATTGTTGGCTAAGAAGAATAGGGGTCCTATCGAGTACGGCTTCTACAAGTACCGTCCAGAGCTGATTGCTGCTGTGGAGTACTTGATGAAGCGTGGCATTACTAGGAGTGGGGAAATAGCGAAGCGTTTAGGTGTTTCACCGTTTACCGTGAGAAACATTAAGATTATCTTGAAGCGTAGACAGCATGAGAAGGAGGAGAAGGAAAAGGCAAAATCGAAAAAATCTAAAGATGTAATCGAAGAAATATTAAGTGGTGGTAGATAAGTATGGACCCTTCAACACTCGCATTGCAAGCAGTAGGAGGTTTTGTTGCGGGAAGCTTGATAGGGTACGCTGTTAGGAAGCTCGCTAAGTGGACCCTACTAGCAATAGGCTTCATGCTCTTGCCGATATTTGGCTTGTGGCAGATTGGGGTCCTCGATGTCAACTGGGAGGGACTTAATGCAGCTATAGCGAGGTTTGTTGAGTGGCTAGGTGTGAACATCTCGGATATGAGCCTTGCTATCGCTTCTACCGGTGTACTTGGAGCTAGCGGACTCTTCGGATTTGTCTTCGGGCTTACCGGTGGATTCAGACACACTATTTTTCCGGAGCCTATGAGGCAGTTTAGGTTCGTAAAGCGTAAAAACCATACCAAAGAATCTTAGTTATGGGTGTAACCAATGGAGGTTGAGGTTATAGGTGGGAGAGTACACCTTATTCCACCTAAAGGCATTTTATTGGAACTAAAGCCGGTTATCGAGAGCAAGTTCAATGGTGGAGAGTTCAAGTTCATAACCGATGGCTTTAAGCTACCAAGCGATAGAGTGACCTTTGAGATAGAGACAGTTGTGGATGATGACTGTGAAATATGCCCGGCTGCTGTAGAGCTAATATCTGAACTAGCTGCAAAGTTCGAGAACGTAATTGCTAAAGTATACAATATTACGTATATAGAAAGCCCGTTCCCGGTCTCAGCAACACCGGCTTTCAGAATAAATGGCAGAGTAAGGTTTAGCGGTATACCTCTGGACCCGGACAACATAAAGAAGTACTTCGGTGAATTCCTAAAGGAAGCCTATGTTGTGACTCATCCAAAGCTAGAGTGGCTGATAAACAGAATCAAGACATTTGCAGAGACCTATGGTTACAAGCGTAACCCGAATGACAACGCTTATCTAAACATTGTCTACAAGCTGCTAAAGAACATAGATGAGTTTGGATACCCGTTCTGCCCATGCAGACCGCTAAAACTGCAACCCGGGCTGCTACCAGAGCAAATCTATGAGCTTAACAAGGACAAGGTCTGCCCATGCTCACATGTACACATGGATATCAAGAAGTATGGTCACTGCTTATGTGGTTTGTTCTGGACCAAAGCAAAAGTTGATGAGTACATCAACACGAGACTGAAAAAGTATGGGTGGCTCATCAAAGAGATTGAGGAAGTGCAAAAGGCTTTGGATGAGCTGAAAAAGAGAGTTGTATCCGGTAGGGGTAGGGTCCTAGCAGAGTCACTCATCAATAAGCTGCAAGAAATCTACGCTTATCTACCGGACTAAGGTCACCAGAGGTTAAGCTCGTTTTTTATTGCTTTCCATATTCTGAAAGCTATTTCTGGATGCAGCCTCCCCTTCATGTCCCTCGCTTGCAGCAGAACTACACCGTGCTTCATGTCTATTATTGCTGCAACCTTTAGGAACCTTGGCTTCTTCATTTCTCCCACCGTTCTCTATACTTTGCGATGAGTTTGTTTTTAAGAACGGAGGCTTAGTAATACGTATAACCACATCCTTCACCGGGTCCGGCTTGGTGTTTAGAGGCTTACCACAGTTGGGGCAGTGCCCACCGTACCACGCTGCTACCTCTGATGGGGTTGGAATTCCGTAGTATCTATTTGTATACTTCTTCCAGTTCCTAGAATCGTAGAGAACATAGCCGCAGTTCTTGCACTTGTATATTATAGGCATTATGGTGCTACCCCCATGAACTTTCCTAGCTCATAAGCTATATTTGGAAGCGGAGACTCGTAGCCGAAGCATATTAGCAGCAAGTTGTGAACCACCGGTGAAAACCTAAGGACCGCTACGGTAAGCACTATAAGCCAATACTTAGAGGCTATTCTAACAATCCTAGCCCTCTTCCAAGGTGGGTCCCTTCGGGAGAGCCATAGCATCAGCTTGTAGTACCCAAAAGCAACTGCTAGAGTAAGCATCAACCCAGCAAAATCATAGATAAACCACATCCACAGCGGTTGGGTATAGACCCTAGGTGCTGTAAAGGGGTTTGCTTCAAAGAACTTCCTCTCTAAAACAACATATTTATAGGTAAGGAAATTATCTCCAAGAGAGCCTATGATAAAAAGAATTATACTGAATATAAGCCACTTCAAAGCCTAACCCTCTTTCTCCACAGTAATAATATAGAACTCTATATCCTCGGACCCTACTTCAACCTCTTTGCCACGAACCGGTTTCTTGAGCGTTATTACAATAATCTTGTCACCTTCACGATAGCTGTATAATTCGCTTGAGGGCTTCAAGTTTAGGTTTAACAGATTGTTCAACAATTCAACAGTAGTTGGATGCCTTATATAACACTCTATTGGAATACCAGCTCTAGCCCAGTCTTTCACCAGCATTTTCACACTATAAAGAGGTTCCTTAACTACCTTGAAGAGTACCTCTTCTCCTTCTTCAATTGGAAAGGCATTCAATGGTAGAGCGTTTAGAAAGACTAGCCTAGACATAGCCTATCCACCAATATATAATTTGACAAATCAGAAGTATAAAAGCTTAAAAAATGAAATGGCTTTACTTCTTCCTTACGAATCTCCTTGACTTAGCACGTAGGTCCTCGATTGTCTGCCTAACTGCCTTGATAGCAGCAGCCGCTATACCTATCAGTATTAGGGCAGCAGCAGCCCCTATAATGATGTACTCCATAGGTATCTCTACCGGTGCCGGTGCTGATGGCAGCTCCTCCGGCTTAACCTCCATAGTGCTGCTAGTGCCTACATAGATGTCATCACCAGCGTAGCATACATCTATTCTATAGGTTCTTCCTCGTACAAGCTCTAGTAGTGGTGTTCTAAAGTAACCGGTTGCATCGGTAGTTGCATTGACCATCCATGTGAAGCCCGCTTCAACATCGGTTATGTTTATAACCACCGGTCTGTTTGGCACACCGTGACCGTAGTAGTCTAGGAGATAGCCTTCAACATAGACCTTCACTGTTTCACCATCTTGCTTTAAGAATGGTAGCCATGATAGAGATGTTATTTGCACACCCTTAACTTTGGCAAGACTTGTTGGCACCCTATACCATATCTTCAAAGTTACATCGGTGTGGTTAATGGTTACAGTTCTAACCGTCTGGTTGTAGCCATCGAAGTACGAGTAGAAGTCGAAGCCACCAATAACCGTTGGCAGCTCTATCACATAGTTCTCTGGATATAGATAGTCCTCCACTATAGGACCGGCATAGCTGGTGCCATTGATTAGTATCACCGGTTTGAGCGGCAGCCTATTACCAAGCCTATCGTATATCTCAAGCCTAATCTTGTAGAGGTCCGTAACATTGATAACACCAACACTGCCTAGGCTTCCTTCGACAACGAGGTACTTGCCATCCCAGTAGTACTTGAGACCGGAAACATTTCCTTCGACAGCAACCTTCGTTGGCAAGTCCGCCACATAGTTGATATACAGCTTGAAGCTGCCGGTGCCATTAAGAGCAATGCTCATCCGGCTATACTTGAACTCCGGGTCAACATCGGTTATATTGAGCAGCTCAACGCCTTTGTTCACTATTACATGCTTTGGCTGCCCACGATAATCAGCAACAATCTTCTTTGCCGTAACATTGATGCTCTGTATACTGTTGTGAGTATGTATTGTTAGCTCGAAGTCCTTCTCCGAAAGTACGATATCTTTGAACCTTAGTCTTATAGTGTAGTTACCGGCAATAAGGTTGCCAATCTCGATTATGCCGTCACCACTCTTCGATGCAACAACCTCTCTGGTAGTAGCATTAAGTAGCTCAACAGTTAGTGTCTCATAGTCAAGTTCAAGACCATCGAGGTCAATGGGCTTCACAGAGAATTTACCGTATATAACCGATATACTGATACTCCAGAACCCTAGCTTCCACTCGCTAACCCTAGTCACATTAGCTTGTATTGTGAAGGTGCCCGGCACCATAAATCTTAGGTATAGCTTCGATACGTTAAGGAATACTTGACCCGTCTCCTTTATTGTTACGTTCGCAATCTCCGGCAAGAACAGCTCAACCCGCTCATTAACAAGCACCGTAGCCACAACAACACCCTTGCTTCTAATAGCCATACCTTTCAACACATTAGGCATTGTCATGTATAGCTTATAGGACCCGGTATCAAGAGCTGGGTCAATCTCGTAGACCGTGTAGTTCCTAGAGCCAATAGCCTCGGTGCCAACAAGCACCGGCTCAACTGGATAGTCTGTTGAAGAATACTGCAACTTATCTATAATCTTAAGCATTATAGTTGAAGTATTAACAAAGTCCACCGAGCCAAGTTCCACAGACATGTACGCTATAACTGTTAGATTCTCCTTGTTAAACTCCTTCTGTGCCTCCGGCACCAAGTTGGTTGTATAGACTACAAACACCTTAACATCCTTTATCGCAATCTCCTCAGAACTTGTATTAGTTGACGCAACAGTAGCATTTATCCACAGTCTTACAGCCGATAGAGAGGCATTAACATCAATAACAACCTCGGTCCAATCAGTACCTATAGTAGCATTAGTTAGCTCAACAACAGTTGCGTTGTTCTGGTCCAAAACCTTTATCCATAGCTGCCTATAGCTTCCAGTACCATTAGCCTTAGCATACAGAACCACCTTCTCAACGAGAACACCACCGTAAGGCAATGTAATGCCCAGCTCACTAACAAGAGATGCATTATTCTCATAGTACGTCCCGTTAACCTCGTATGGACTAGCATAGACCCTCCATCCATAGGGTGACGTATAGTTAACTTCGTATCCAGCGGTTGTTGTGTTGGTAGCTGTGAAGCTATGGCTGAACTGGGTTGAGTTAGGCATATAGGTGATGTTGTGCTGGTATATAACACCCTCTTCCAGCAACCTTATGGTTTCGGACACCATCAGCTCTCCAATCTCGATAGCCGGCTCCGGATAGACGTATGGCAGAAGCATTATCAAATCAATATAGGCTTCCGCTGTTTTCCCCCTATCCAGTATACAGATGCACTTCACATCGGCAAGAGAGTAGGATAGTGCTACATTCGATACTGTTTGCCCATCAACAGCGATACTTATATATGCGTTATTGAAGAACTTCACATCAACCTTCATCCAGTCGGTAGGCACCGAAGATGTAGTGCCGAAAGCAGACCATGAATCAGCTCCAGTAGCGTACACCGGTCTATTGTCATCAGCACCGTCCGGCACGTTGATTCCAACACCAACCCAATTCCCATTACTATCCTTCACTATGACCCCAAGTGTGTTGCCGGTATCTATCTGCTTGATATAGAAGATAAGTTCGAAACCCTTTACCGCTAGGTTAAGGTCCTTACAAACCATCTCGGTAGCCGTATTTGGCAAATGCACATACTTAGTACCGTTGTAAGCTCCGTTGCTCTCCACTACAATAGCACCACTGCTATAAGCGTTTCCATAGTCCACAGAGTAGTAGCCATCTTGACCGGCTAGAGACCCGGTTGAAAGGGTTTCGAAATCCTCTATGAAGAGGGCTGCCATTGATACTAGTTGCTCTAGCGAAACCCTATAGCTCTCGTATGGGTTGGTGCTACCTAGATACATGTAGATTGTAATATTGCTGTTTGCCGGCAACGATGGGATGAATACACGTATTGTCGCCTTTTTCTCATTAATATTGAAGTACTCAATAGCATAGTATAGCGGCTCTCTATTACTATCTAGGAAGTAGATGTCGGAGCCATTTTCCGTTGCAAAATACTCCCAGTACGGGAAGTTATCTCTATCGAGCTGTATCACAACCACATAGTTAGATACATCGGTACCGCTTCTTTCACTAATGGTTATAGGCACCATGTAATTGCCTTTTAGACCCGGCTTCCAACCAACAAAGATTTTCGGTGAAGGGTCTATCGGATAGTATATCCTCATAAAGTCCACATAGTAGGTAGAGTCGCCGAGGACATAGACATTAGTAAATGTATTGTATGTGGTGTCCGTGTACTCAGTTCTACCCAACAGATTACCGCTTATATCATAAGCCTCAACAACAATCCTACCATCACTATACCAGATGAGCCTACCAAGATACCACTCTTGCATTGGGTCACGAGTTAGCGATACAGAGGCATAAACGGTGCCGGACCAACTATCCCTTCTATCAACACTAATTTCACCAGCAGAATGAGCTAGGTTAAAACCATAGCCATTACCGTTATCATCAACTACACCAATCCTATCAGCATTACCATTGTCAACCGATGCACGGAATATCCATGCTTCAAGAACGAACGTTGTATTGAGAGTAAAGCCTAGAGGCTTATAGCCTCCGTTGGGGTCTGCATTTGTATGCTTCTTAAGGCTGTAGTTGCCGTGAAACACATACTCACTACTCTGCTCAACCACACCATCTCCATACTGAATCCATCCCTCCCATACCTCGAAGTCTTCAAGCCAATCAAAGACCTTTGAGGGGTCTCTATAGTTCTCATAAGGATTGGTAGAACCGTAATGTAGATTGATTACTGTATAACCATTTGCTGGTAAGTTGGGGAGCCTTACATATATGAGTGCCCTCTGGTTGTACTTATCGAAGATACCAACCCAGTAGTACAACGGGTTACCCGCTTCATCCGTTACATAGATATCTTCACCAGTCTCTGATAGGAGACCCCAGTCCGCAAAGTTGCTGCTGTTAAGCTCTATGAGAACTACTCTATCTGTCCAGTCTTTACCACTAACATCCTTTATGGTTATAGGTGTAACATACTCTTTTGTTGTAAAGGTTACAACAACCTCAACAGCAGAGCTATGCGTAGCCTCTATTACAACAACTCTCCTATTCTTGTCGAAATACCAATCATACTCTGTAGCATTGCATTCAATGTTTAGAACCGCATTTGTGCCATGAGGTGCTTGAATCTCTATAATGCTCTTAGTACCGGTTGGTGCATAGACAACAGCTCTTGCTGTCACAGTGCTCGGGTCATAGCCCCAGTCCGCAACGAGATGAACCGGATAGGCATCTCCATCAACGTAGCGAACAGCCACTAGAGGGGAAGCCTTGGCAAACATCTTGCTGAGAGTCTCAACACCGTGATTCTTAATAATACTCCATACACTCTTGGCAAGCTTGGTAATCTCCGGTATATCCTCCTTGCTGAACCCGGTGAACTCTATGACAACATATCTAAAGCTCTCTCCGGGACTGATGGTTACACCAGTAACCATGGCATTGAAGGTGGCACTACCAACACGCATTCTTGGAGTACCGCTGTCAAACTCAAGGAAGAAGAAGCCTCTCACAAGCCTTGAATGACCGGTATCAGTGTCATTATATGTTACAGCAGTACCCCAATAACCATCATAGTTTCCGATTGATGAAACCTCAGCAGCAGCAGCAGCTATTTCTCCATACTGGTTTAAGAGCGTGAACCATGCACTAGTATATGTGGTTTCAACAACTGCTCTTATACCCGGATGTAGCCCGGTTATATCAACAGTATCAAGGTTCTTTATAGTGACCTCATGGATTACAAACGGCACATTGGGAATAACATAGGTGGTTACGTTGGTCTCCATAGAGAAGCTGCTTGTAAATCCAGCGTTCTTGAACCTAGCATAGTACTTAAGCAGCAGTATACTACCGTACTCCTCTATAGTTAGATTCCTCTCAACAAGGTCATTAGATGGACTTGTAATGTCCTCACCAAAATCCGAACCGGTTATAGACCTTCCGTTACCGCTTAGGTCACCGGGGTCATTGAACAGTACAAAGGTTGTTGGGAAGTAGTTATCTGTGGATGTATAGAGTGTGTTAAGCCTATTTGGCAAGTCACTATTCTGGATATCGCTTCTAGTTGGGTTGGCTCCAGTACCACCAGTATATCCAACAAACTGATGCCCAGTTGATGGATTAGCCACGAGGTAACTATATGTCACAGCACCAAGGTCATGGGAATACTCAGTATCGTTGAGGAGAGAGAAGAGCATCGTTACTATACCGTTGCTCACGATAAGGTGGTCCGCATCAACAACAGTACCATTTGGAAGAATTACCGGTGTTGTATCTGGTGGTGATGTGCCTAGTATGTTCAGAGCAACATAACGTGGCTTGGCTTCACCAACAAGCACAGTACCAGTAGCATACTCCGATAGAGGAATACCCATTAGGTAGGCAACAGTTGCAGTTAAACTAAGAGGAGATGCAAACTCATACTCACCAACAATAGCTTCATCGGGAACATGAATGAGACCCCATATCCTCATATCATACTCTATTACATCACCATGTGTCGTACCATGCCCTCCATGGTCTGTGGTTATAAGTATAACCGTCTCGTTGAGCATGCCTCTATCTTCAAGCCCTTCAAGAAGCTTTTTCACCTCCGCATCAACCCATGTTACATTATTTGCATAGGCAACCGAACCCCAACCAGTTGTGTGACCGGCTATATCCGGTGCATGATACTCAACCCACAGCAACCTCCAGTCGGGATGAGCGTCAACAAGCTCCAGAGCTTTCAGAGTGTTAATCGTTGCATTAACGTTATTGACATCCCAATCAGTTGTACCGTAATAATACCAATCGGTAAAGGAACTACTTCTTCCGATTGTCCACACCGCATCTGATGAAGAAGAGAATATCGCATAGCCGCCTAAGTCGAATACACCGAGTGTTGTATAGCCCATATCATGCACTATATCCACAATAGTCCTCAAGCCACTCCAAATGCTAGTTCTACCATTCGTATCTATACCGGTAAACCAAGGCGGTGCTCCGGAAGCTAGGAAGGCTCTAAAGGGTCTTGTCTCGGACCGGAGAAGCGTATAGCCCCACATCCACAGCGAACGTGGCTTTAAGTACCCCACAATAAAAGGCATATACTTCGGCGTAACAAAATCATATCTAACAGCATCAAGCACTATTATGAGGAGCCTATACTTCGATATGTTATATCGAGCATACTCGATATTTGCAAAAAGCGGTTGAGTTTCTGAAGCCGCTGCTACTGCCGGCAGACTAGATAAACTGAGCATAAACGATGCAAACAGATTCAGCACTAACAATGCAATCGTTAAGACTGAGATAACCTTCTTGGACTTCACCCTATCACCCAATATACATATTTAGAACTAATGATTTAAGTTTCTCACGCATACTATAATTTTGGGGATGAGAAGGTGGCATCTAAAAAACTCATCGGCATACTGCTCCTTGCTCTAATAATAGCACCAATACTCCCAGCAACCACGCTCACAACAACAGCCCAAGCACAGACAACAACCACAGACCAAGGACTTCCAAGTGTTGCTTTGGTAAAACTATGGGAGGTTAGCCATGATACTTACATGGCAAAGTTTGTCGGTGAAGACTACATAGTTATTTTCGACCGACACGGTGATGTAAGCCTAAACGGAAGGTATATAGCTGCTTTCAGAGCCGGAGGGCATGCATGGATATACAAGGTATCCACCGGAGAACTAATAGCAACACTATCAGCCGACAGCGATGATGACTACGGAGATACATGGGAAGTAATATCGTGGGAGCCTTTTCAAGCAACAAAGGTCTGGGACAAATCCGGGTTCTTCTCAGCCGACAGCAACAGAATGGTTGAAGACCCTCGTGTCGGTGGAACCGAAGCAAGAGTAGTATCTACTGGGTCTTGGGTCACAATTCCGATAGAGTGGGGCTTCACCGACACAAACGGCAACCACTTCTATGCAATTCAGCTAGACTACAGCGGTTCAACTCTTGCAGTTGGCTACATAGGGCAAGAACAAACGGCAGATGAAAGCAAGCTGCTTGTATATAAGTATGACCCGGCTCAAGGCAAATACGTAAAGGTCTTTGAGCACAGCGAGACCGGTGACTATGGAAGAAGGCTTCAAATGACCCTCGATGGCAAGTATATTGTTGTTGGTGGTTTACTTTATCCTTATCTAGATATCTGGGAATATGATGAAGCGAGCGGCACCTATGTAAGGGTTGTACACTATGAGCTGCCGGACCCAGATGGACTAGGTGCTCTTGGCATAAGTGACCCCTACAAGGTAGGGTACATAATTGCCGGTACATACAATGGGTGGGTAGGGATATACCACTTTGACCCGGAGACTAAAGAGTTCAAGGTTCTATACGAGACTCAGCATGCCGGAGACCAAGCATGGTTCTACAACCCATTCTACGAGAGATGGATACCGAAAGTAACCGAAGTATTCGCTCTAGCAAGCAAGGCTGGAGTAGGAGTTGTATATGATGTACTAACCGGCAAAGCAATAGAGATAAACTATGGGGGAAGCTACGGTACTTGGAAAGCCGCTGCTGTATCACCAGAGGCAAACTACGTATTTGTTGGCAATGCTCTCTACATGGTTGTTAAAAGAGATGTACAAGCAAGACAGCCAAGAGTACGATTTTGGGGTTCAATAACCTTCCAGAGAGAATATCAAGACCTAGCCACACCGCTAACCCTAACTGCCCCAGCTAGGGATTGGCACCTCTACTTCTTCAATGGTAGACTAACAATTAAGAGGATATACGTTGAACCAATCCCAGTTGACCTAGTTGAGGACCCGGATGTAAAGTTCGGCAGACTTGCGAAAATGTACGATAAAGGACTAATCTCGACAAGGACCTTCTACACCGAGAATGCGGAGGTCACAGAAACAGATATTGTGCCGGGCACCGAAGTAGATGACATACTTTATGAAGAGGGCATTGAGAACCCGGAGAACTTCATAGCAGCAGTAAGTTTGACACACTTCACACCACCACCATACTTCTGGGAAGGACATGCATGGACCGGCACCGTAATCAGAATACCCCTTGACAAACCAATCAATGTCTACGATGACATAATGCTACAGCTAAGCACCTCGATACACACATCAAGCCTAGCATACGACAAGAACAAGAGAGCATTAGCAGTCCTAGGAATACCGGTTGAAATAGGTGGCGGAGTCGGTATCGGAGCAACAGCCTATTCAAAGATTGCCAATAGAATACTGATATGGTATGCATCCAAACACGCTGTAAGCGTTGGTAAAGCTGCTGCCGTTGCAACATCTCAATCAGTTGCAAAAGTAGCCGGCATAGTCGGTATAGCTGTAGCAATCTGGGGAGGAATTGATGCAGCTCTTGTCGAATGGGGAGGACTCGGTGATGTCAATATACAGAACTGGATAGTGATAGCACCAGTAGTAGAGGACAGCCTAGGAAACAAATACACCGCTATACAGCTAATACTACCATTAGAAGAGTCGGACAATGTAGAGAAATACTACGATATATTCTCGAACTACTTCAGAGAGCTAGGGTACCTCGATGTAGGCTTTAGAGTAACTTACCCATGCAGAACATGGGATGAATACAAGACTCTGTTAGCAGCCGGCTACTCTCCACAAGTAAAGCTCGATGACCTAATAGAGGAGACCATAGCAGCCAAGTATGGACTCGATATCAATGAACTTAAGATAAAAGGAGTTGACGTAATCGTTGTAACCGCTGTAAGAGCTAAAGAAACATTCTGGGAATGGCTCTTCGGTTTAGGAGGAGTTGACTTCGATACAGTTACACTAGTAGGAGCAGCCACCATAACGGTGAAGGGCAAGCTCAAGGCTGGGACCATAACGGACCCATCAGAGATAGCAGCCCTCCTAGGCAAGGTAACCATAAACGGCATCGAGTTTAAGCTAACACCCGGTGTTGAAGGAGCCTACACCGATTTCTCATTCAACTTAGGAGCTAGCGAATTAGTAATTGATTTCGGTAAGAGAACCGGCTACTTTGCAGACCTAGTGATAGATGCAACGGTAATGGTGAAGAAAGAGTTCGAACCATTGGAGGACTTTGGCTATACAGCAACTCTTCACTATGATTGGCAAGACACACTAATCAGAATAAGCAGAATCGAGTTCACCGACATGCCGTATCCAATGCTTAAAGCCGAGAGAATCTTCGTGTACAAGTATGGCAACTTCACCAACGATATTACAGATGCTTTTGAGTTAAGTAAAGTAATTGATGACCCGGAAAGCCCGAGCGGGAAGCTCTACTACTACATAACCGAGGAGAACACGCTATATATTGACCCAGCCAACGGAGGAATGATGCAGCCATGTAAGACCTATATCTTCAACTACTACTACAAAGAGCCACCAGACGTAGGCATAATGGTCTTCCTAAACGGGACCAGAGTAACCTCGACGCTAGCCCACCATGCAACAGTAGTCCTCAATTCTTCTGCTGAACAGGATGTTGAGTACTCACTAACCATTAACGTGAAGTACTTTGAAGGATTAGAAGAGAAGACACTTATGTCCGAGAAGCTTACAGACATGGTCCACATACCGGCTAACGGCACTGCATACAAGATATACGATATAACAAGCTACGTTGATGCAGCAATAGAGTTCATGCGTTCACAGAACAAGACAGCATTTGTAGAGATAATAGCGAAGATAGTGAATGCACCTAAGAACTACTACAAAGGTAACGATGAGTATAGAGTTGTCTACTACCCACCACCGCTGCTACCACCACCGGTGCCACCGGGAGTATACAATGTAACTGTCAAGGTATTCGAGTACGTGCTAGAGAACAGCTCATGGATACCAACAGCTAATGCAACCGTAGAGGTCTACTACGGTACAACAACTGAATCAGAAATCCACTACACAGCCATCACTGATGAGAAAGGAGAAGCTAACTTCACCCTAGAAGCCGGTACTTGGACCTTCAAGGCATACAAAGAAGGATTTACAGAAGCGATTCTAACAGCACCTATATACAATGATACTGTTATACAGCTCTACCTAGCCCCAGTACCACAGCCACCGGCAGAGAATAGGACCTATGTAGAAGAAAACGTTACTGTAACATTCAATGTCTATGATGCAACCAACGGCTCTGCAATACCCAATGCAAACATAACCCTAGTATTCATCGAGCCAACCAACAGCAGCTACTACGGCATGACATTCAGCACTATAACCGATAGCAGCGGTAAAGCCGTTATCGAGATACCCATAGGCTTCTACAACGTGACAGTCAATGCAACCGGCTACAGACTCTTCAAAGCCCAGTACCTATTCGATAAAGACACCATAGTGAATATTGCACTAGTACCAGAAACCATAGATATTACACAATATGCCAAGCTAGAGGTAAGAGTCTACTACGCTGATGGAAAGCCTTACACCGGTGCCCATGTAGAAATCTACAATGCAACCGATGGCTCACTAATAGCGATGCTAGCCACAAACAGCTATGGCAATGCAACAGTGCTGCTACCAATCAATCAAGACTACAACGTAACTGTGAAGGTTGAAGAACCTCTATACAATAGAAGCTATGTAGACTCGAAGATAATAACACTAACCCAAGACACAATAGTGACCTTCGTAGTTCCTTGGGAGTCCCCACAGCCACCAACAATAATCAATGGCACACCATACTACTGGTTAACAGTACAAGTTGTATGGGCAAACGGGCTGCCATTTCACGGAGCAAGAGTTAGCGTGTATAACTACACATCCGGAGAGCTAATAGACTCAATGGTAACCAATGGTACCGGCACAGTCCACTTCCTACTACCGGCATTCCAGAACTACGTGGTATGGGTCAATGCAGTCAACCCATACAACACATCTCAAACCTACGATAGAATATTCATACTCAATCTAACAGACAATAGATGGATAACTGTCGAACTGCCTTGGCTACCAGAAGAGATATCGGAGAAATACCGAGTACTAGTCTATGCCTACGATGTAGTGACCGGTGAAGGAGTACCGGATGTAACAGTAATACTGAGAAAAGGAGATGTTGCATGGGCAGCCGAAACCAACGAGACCGGTTATGCAGAGCTATGGATACCATTCCAAGGCTTATTCAACATAACGGGCATTCACCCAGACTATGATGTTATATGGAGAAATGTGCAAATCTACGAGAACAACACCTTAATCAACCTACCAATGAGTCCAGTAATAATACCACCAGAGCTGTATCCACCGCTCAACGGCACCTACCCACCGATATACATCAACGGCACTCCGCATTACTGGTTAAGCGTACAAGTACTATGGAACGATGGCTATCCATTCCACGGAGCCAATGTCACAGTATATGACCTAGGAACCGGTGAAGTAATTGCTACTGGTGTAACAAATGGAACCGGCTTCGTACACTTCCTAATACCAGCCAACCTATCCATAAAGTACACCGTAAAGGCATACAACCCAGAGCTTAACGAGACCTACTATGCTGAAAGAACGCTCAACATGACCCAGCACTACTACTTCGTGCATGTACTGCCTTGGGTATCTAAATACTACAGCCCAGAGGTATGGCTTAAAGAGCTACATTTCATCATCCATAGAGGACAAGGCTACTACTTTGGCAATGTAAGCCATCTAGTGCTGCTAACAATCTGGACCAACAAGCCACAGACTGTTACCGTGCTAATAGGATTATACAATGTGACCGGCGACACATGGGTCCAGAACAAGACAGTAACCCTAACACTAGAGGAAGGAGTAAACACCTTCTTCGAATGGGTTACTGTGAATGCAACAAGCGGTGGTAGATTCAAGGTATTCGCTAACATAACACAGTATGAGTACGATACAGACCCAACCAACAACTGGTTATGGAGCGAAGAACAATTCCTAAAGCCGCAAGTAGATATCGAGGTATTCGTACTGTGGAGACCAATAGAGCAGAAGCAGCCTTGGACCTTGCTACCAGAAGATGTGATTGAAATTGACATCGGTATAAGGCTCCCAATCAACACATCAGCCATACCAGCTAGGCTAGAGTGGAGAGTAGAGAAGTATGACCTAAAGAACCTAGTATACGAAATAGAGCGTGGAGCCGAAGAAGAGATACGGGTTGTACAACCCGGCATAATATGGAGAAACGTAACGGTTGTAGTGCCTTGGACCTCCAAGATAGTGGTCCTAGCAAATGTAACCCATGAATGGGAGGACTTCGGATACAACAACTTCGTTAACGTTACCATAGAGATTGACCCAGATGTGAAGATAGAGCTTGTTGATGTGCCATCAACCGTTATGGAGGGCAGCATATTCAAGGTAACAGTGAATATAACATCCAATGTCGAACCCGGCAAGGGCATTGGATGGGTATCAATTGTAGATAACACCACAGCAACCCTACTCAAGAGAGTCGAAATAGAGCTAGCACCACAGAAGACCCTCGAAATCGAAGCAAAAGCACCAGAGAACCCAACAACATTCTGGATATTCAGAGCACCAACAACAGTGCACCACATAACAGCACAGTTTGCCGGCTATGACCTCTACACCGAGAACAACAAAGATGAGTTTACGCTAACGGTGATAAGCTACCAGTGGCTAACCATAATAGCGATAATCGTGATAATAATAGCGGTCCTAGCAGCATTTAGAGCATTAACCCACACCATACATGACATAAGAGAGAAGTCAAGGAAGTTCGTGAAGAGAAAGAGCTTCTTAACAGAGTCAATATGGGACCACGTTGAAGGAGAGAAAGAGAGAAGGTTCGTGAGGAAGAAGAAAGACTAGCCTTTAAAATCCAATTCATTTTTTAACACTTTTCTCTTTTCAAGTGCCTCTCCAAGAATTCTATCCCGGTCCTCTACCCGATAGAAGCTTGGATTAAGGCAGATTATGTCATAGCCTAGCTTATCGTATTTTCTAAATGTAGAACACGAATTGTGGGTGCATTCATTGATTCTAGGGCAGAAAATAATGACAATTCTTTCTTTTTCATAGGTGTAGCACTTCGCTCTCTTGGTTATGCGTGTAACCACTGGTTACACCTATAACCCTACTCAACCCATTTCTTAAGAATCTCGATAGCTTCCTTGTTTCTTCCCTCGGCAATTAGTATTAAGGCTCTTGCTAGGTCACGGTTCCAAGGAGAAGCCTTAGCAGCCAATGCTGTGTCCACCGGGACAGCGAACTTCTTGTAATCATAATAACCTATTATAATTGCTAAAGGTATATACACCGCAAAGAACACTATAGCAAACGCTATCAAGCTTGAGAACACCAGTTGCAGCACCGGTATATACTCTATCAGTAAACGATACTGTATAACGATGAAGTTAGCAAAGGATAGGAAGAACACAAGATAGGTACTGTGACCCCTACGGAAGTAGGTCCAGAGCCTTAGGATAAAATTCTTTGGGTCCCTTCTAAGAGCTTTAACAATATTCATAGTCTACACCTCAGTTACAAGCCTTAGAATATTGTTCTTGAAATCCAAGATGGACCTAATCTTCCACCAGCTAGGTGGATTGATATTAAGACTCCAAAAACCGTAGTCACTATGGTAGTATTTCTCAATATCAAATCCGTGGTCCGATACAATCAATACTGCATAGCCATTAGAGTAAGCTGCATCGAGCAAAGGCTTCACAGTATTATAGAGCTTGTAGTGGACCTCACGCAACCATAGCTTCATTCTCAAAGTCGGCTTAAGAACAACATGGAAAGCAATATCGGGCAAAGGACTATATACAAATACCAAGTCATAGCCATCAATAACGTATTTTAATCCCTTTTCAACTCTCTTCCGAGTATCTTCAAGAGCTTCTTCAACAAGCTTTTTTCTTTCATTGAAAGGCTGTTCAACAGCTTTAGCAAGAGAAGTTCTGTAGTACTCGTTATGCTCCTCGTTGTAGCCGGGCACTTCATGGGCATAGACTCTATACCCCTTCGAGATAAGCACTTCAATAAAGCTCTCATGCCTCATTATTTCGGGCATGTTGGGTGTATAGGCTATCTCCTTTAGTATGCCCAGCTTTATCAGTAGATTTCTGATACCCAGATTCTTGTTCGGCAGCAGCTTTTTTCTAATAACATAGAGCGGATAGAGAAAGCCAAACAGCTTGCGGTTCCTCTTTTCGTGAATATAGTCTAGGTTGTAGCCAAGCTCTTCAACGTTCTTGCCGGTAGCAAAACAGCCCCACACAATTGGAGTGTAGAGCTTCTTTAGGAACCCTACATAGTGTCTTCCATAGACTCGCTGCTTGAACCAATCCATATTCCACTTCTCTACCAGAATCGGGTCCAGAGCATCAAGCCCCAGTATGAGAAGCCGCAATCCTCTTCACCTGCAACACATATTCAACTTTTTCAAGAAGGTTCTTCTTGAAGTTTTCATAAGTGAACAGTTTTGAAACCTCTACACTCCTCTTCCTAAGCTTCTCATAGAGACCTCCATTAGATTCAATATACTTGATAACCTTTGGCACCTCGTTGATACTGCTATACCCTAACAGCCCATCAACTCTGCTAACAATATCATACCATGCCCCACCATCCCTATACACGAGAGGTACCAACCCAGCAGCCATAGCTTCAACAACAGCTATACCGAAATGCTCCGTAAACTCTGGATGAAGATAGAAACGTGCATCCCTCATATAGCTCAGCATCCCGTGTCTCGGAACATCGGTCCTAACAACAACATTGTCAAGTTTATACTCTCTAACCTTCTTCTCTATAGCATCTAGGACCTTGTAAGAGTACTCGTAGGTAGCTCCCATAAGGACAAAGGTGTAGTCCCTAAGCTTTGCAGCCACATCAACAATCTTGTCAAGACCCTTCTCAACAGTGAACCTACTAACAGTCACAACAAGCTTCTCCCGCTTATCATTATCAGCAACCTTCGAGAAATACTCGATGTCAACTGGTGGGTAAACCACATCAGCAACAATGTGGTGGACCTTGTATATCTGGGCAGCAGTCCACGAACTATTAGTTAGAACCCGTCCCGACATAATACCCTTCTCAAACCCAGCAGCATAGACCTTGACAGCCCAGTTATAGAGCTTCCAATGGATGCCACTGCCTTTCTTCTCATAGAGGTAGACAAGGGCTGGATAATGGATGTAGCTTATGTCTGCCGGTGAAACAATGTTGCTCTGGGTCTCCATAACCAAATCATAGTCTCTACCAACCTTAGTCATGTACACATCGAAGAACCTCCTATATGCCATGAGCCTCCTAAGCCGTGAAAACCTCCCTCGTGAAACCTTCTTAATAATATCAACAATAGTCATCCTCTTAACTATAATATTGAAATCACTGATATCAATGTTGAAGAACTTCTTTACCTCGCTAGCATTGACCGGTGTACAAGTGAATATCGTAACATCATAACCGCTCTCCTTAAGTGCTCTAGCAACATTTAGAGCCAAGAACTCTCCTCCACCAAGGATATCGAAGAATACATGAGCAAGAAGGATTCTACCCTTCATGGCATACTCCACCCCACGAAATTATTTGATAAGAGTGCTAAAACAATTTGATATTAAACCAAGATACCTAGAGGTCATTATATCACCTTCTTAAGCTCTTCTTTAACAAGCTGCATAACACCCTCACGGTTGTATAGCTGCTCTAGTCTTAGCTCCTCTCCTTTCTCAAGTGCTTCCAAGAGCCGGGAATAGACCTTGGGAAGGACAATGTTTATCTCTTCACGAATCTTCTTGGCTGCAATCTCCTCTAGCTTCCTCCTAATGTCTCTTAGGACCTCATCAACAACCCTATAGGCTTCATACTCGATGCCTTCTCCAATTTCGACTTCCAAACGCTTATGAATATCCATATACTTGAGAATAGACTTCCTAATGATGTCTCTCAAGATAGCTGGGTGAAGTGCATCCAGTTCAACAGCTACTTCACCGTACTTGGCAACATACTTCTTGTATCGAGGGTCACTCTTCTTCGGTATCATTGGTGGCAGCTTGTACCTAATGACTTGCTCCTTGGTCAACGCTACTTTATGGACCTCAATGTTGTATGGCTTAAGTTCCTCGTTAATCCATCTAAAGATATCCTCTCCCGAAGGGTCAAAGTCACCAAAGTAGAGAACAACATACTTGACATCCGATGGAACATGCCGCTGCTCCTTAGCTTCTCGAAGCCTCGTAACACTCGGATATCCTCTACAGACTACTAGATTGACTCTATACCTCCTTGCGTAAGGCTCGAAGAACCCTCTAAGAGCATCCTTCTCTATCCAAAGCTCAACGAAGTACTTCTGCCCCTTCCAGTATGAC